>JAEEGL015885983.1_pt1 | contig 16400 bp, 7 predicted proteins | sample 9134231 | NCBI WGS metagenome assembly JAEEGL01 (sample SAMN16246548, study PRJNA631951) | gut metagenome | biome: gut microbiome; feature: rumen; material: fiber-attached | host: Bos | place: Iran: Karaj | collected 2018-10
TATCAAAAATCATCTTCACCATACCATCTCTGTTACCGGAAGCGGTAGCTTTGCCCGAAGCAGTGAAAGGGAATTTGCCGATGAGAATCTCCTTGCCGGCTTCGATGGCTTTCTTCTCGGTTAGGCCTACAGAGGCAATTTCAGGGGTAGTATAGGTGCAGCCTGGTATATTGCTGTAATTAAGCGGTTGGGGATTCAATCCTGCAATTTTTTCAACGCAGATGAGCGCCTCGTGGCTGGCTACATGGGCTAAAGCCGGCCCATGCACAATGTCACCGATGGCATAGATTCCCTCATGATTGGTGCGATAGTAGTCGTCAACCACCACTTTGGTTCTTTCAACAGCAATACCATACTCTTCTAATCCGATACCTTCTATGTTGGTTATTACACCGACGGCCGAAAGCACGATTTCTGTTTCTATTTCAGTGATTTTATCCTTTGCATCTTTTACAGTAACGATACATTGGTCATCGCGGAAGTCCACACGTTCTACCGAAGAGGAGGTCATCACTTTTATGCCGTTTTTGCGAAATGCCCGCTCCAATTGTTTGGAAATCTCTTCATCTTCAACGGGAACCAAATTGGGTAAAAACTCAACAATGGTTACTTTGGTTCCCAACGAAGCGTAGAAGTGGGCGAACTCGCTACCAATGGCACCCGACCCCATCACTACCATGGATTCCGGTAATTTAGGCAGTGTAAGCGCTTGTCGGTATCCGATGATTTTTTTGCCATCTTGTTTAATATGAGGCAATTCCTTGGATCGTGCTCCAGTAGCCAAAATAATGTGGTCAGCTTCGTAAAGTTCCACACTACCATCGTCTTTCGTAACTTCTACCTTTTTATCTTTTACTAATTTGCCAAAACCATTGATGACATCCACATTGTTTTTCTTCAGCAGGAATTGCACTCCTTTGCTCATCGTTTCAGCTACGGTACGACTGCGTTTGACGATGGCTTCAAAGTTTGGTTGTGCGGGGGAATCAAGTGTAATGCCATAGTTTTCAGCGTGTTTCATATAATTGAAAACTTGTGCGGATTTAAGTAATGCTTTGGTGGGAATGCAGCCCCAATTCAAGCAGATTCCGCCTAATTCGGCACGTTCTACGATGGCCGTTTTCATGTTTAACTGACTTGCCCGAATGGCGGCCACGTATCCGCCAGGACCACTTCCAATAACTATTAAATCGTATTTCATTATTCGTATATTTAATTTTTTTTAATAAATACTTTGTGAATATGGCGTAACATATTAATCTTCAGTAATTTCGTCAATCTCTTCCCGTAGGTTATCAATGATAAACTGCTGACGTTCTTTGCTATTGTTTCCCATATAATACTCAAGCATATCAGCTATTTTAGTGCTTTTTTCAAGGACAACAGGTTCGAGGCGCATGGATTTTGCGATGAAGTTGCTGAATTCGGACGGCGAAATTTCCCCCAACCCTTTAAAGCGGGTTATTTCCGGTTTCCCGCCTAATTGTTTAATGGCATTTAATTTTTCCTCATCACTGTAACAATAGAGTGTTTTTTGTTTGTTTCGTACGCGGAACAAGGGAGTCTGAAGAATATAGACATGTCCGCTGCGCACCACATCGGGATAGTAGTTTAGGAAATAGGTGAGAAGCAGAAGTCGGATGTGCATGCCATCTACATCCGCATCGGTGGCGATCACGATATTGTTGTAGCGCAATCCCTCCAATCCTTCTTCCAAATTGAGGGCGGCATTGAGCAGGTTCAACTCCTCATTTTTGTATATTTCTGATTTCTTGAGGATATTTTGGGGTTTCCCGCGCATACTGAAAACAGCTTGTGTACGAGGGTCACGGGAAGTGGTGATGGATCCCGAAGCAGAGAGTCCCTCCGTAATGAAGATGGTGGAATTGATGCCTTCGCTGTTGTTATTTACATTGAAGTGATATTTGCAATCTTTTAATTTGCTGTTGTTTAGACTTACTTTTTTCTGGATTTCCTTATTCCCTTTGCGAATGTTTAAAATCTCTTTTCGCTCGGCTTCCGATTTGAGAATCTTCTGACGGATAATTTCTGCTACTTCGCTATTCATGTGCAGATAATTATCCAACAATTTGCCTACCACATCATTGACATAATTTCGCACGGTTTGTCCATCTTTTTCCATTAGCAAAGATCCCAACCTTGTTTTGGTTTGGGATTCAAAAACGGGTTCTGTGATTTTGATGGAGATGACGGCTGCAATTCCGGTACGGATGTCGCTGGGGTCAAATTCTTTTTGGAAAAATCCCCTGAATGTTTTGACCAATGCTTCGCGGAAGGCATTTTGGTGTGTCCCTCCTTGAGTTGTATTTTGACTGTTTACAAATGAGTAGTACTCTTCCCCGTGGGTGCGGGTGGTGTGCACCAAAGCAAATTCAAACCGTGCATCTTGTAAATGGATAGGCGCATACAGCATTTCTTCGTTGTCAACATTGTTGAGCAGGAGGTCGGTAAGCCCGTTCTTGGATAAGAATTTCTTTCCGTTGAAATTGATGACAAGTCCGCGGTTAAGGTAGGTATAATTCCATAACATCTTTTCAATGTACTCGTTATACCAGTGAAAATTCTCACATAGTCTGTCATCGGGAAGAAAGGAGGTCAAGGTGCCAGTTCTTTCATTGCATTCTTCTATTTCTGATTCGTTGACCAACTCTCCACAACAGAATTCTGCGACTTTGCGTTTCCCATTCTGGATGGATTGTACTTGGAAAAACGAGGATAAGGCATTCACAGCTTTTACACCCACGCCATTTTGCCCAATCGAATTTTTATAGGATTTGTCATCGTACTTGCCTCCTGTATTAATATCCGATACGGCTTTGACCATTTTCCCTAAAGGAATTCCGCGTCCGTAGTCTCTGACGATTACTTTCCTCTCTTTGATGGAAATGTCAATCGTACGGCCGTAGCCTTCCATAAACTCATCAATGGAGTTGTCGATTACTTCTTTGAGCAAAACGTAAATACCATCATCATGGGCGGATCCATCGCCTAATTTACCGATATACATTCCCGGCCGACGGCGAATGTGTTCGTTCCATGTTAAGGTAATAATGTTGTCTTCTCCGTAAATTTTGGTGTCAGTATTCTCACTCATTCTTCCTTGCCTTTTTCTGTTCAAGGCTGCAAATTTACTTAATTTTTTGCATCAAAAGGCTTGGTGCAAAAGATTTTTTCAAAGGTGAATGGTTAAGAATATCTTCCTTGATTACAGAAGATGTTATTTGTAAAATACTATGGAAGAGCAGTTTACTGATTATAAGAAAATTGTGTGCAGGTACGGTAGGTTTTAATGCCTCCAGCAAGGTTATAAACTTTGGAAAACCCTGCTTGAAGTAAGATTCGGGAGGCGATGTACCCGCGTAGTCCAATGGCACAGAACACCACAATGGGTTTGTCGGTAGGAATATCATCAAGGTATTCACGCAGTTCGTCCAAAGGATAGTTAACGGCTCCTTTGATAGTGCCGGCTCTGTTTTCGAGCAGACTGCGTACGTCGATGAGCAGGAAGTAATGCTCATTTTTATGTGCTAGCATCTCTTGCAGTTCATACCATTGGATAGGGAATACTTGTTTTTCCATCATGTTTTGGGCCACGTAGCCGGCATTGGTTATGGCATCTTTGGCGGAGGAGAATGGCGGGGCGTAAGCGTGGTCGAAATCGGTGAGATTGTAGATGGTTCCGCCGTGGGCGATGGTGGTGGCTAATATGTCAAGCCGTTTGTCCGTTCCAGTTTTTCCTATAGCGCTGGCACCTAATAATTTGCCTGTTTGAGGGTCAAATTGTATTTTGATGCTGATAGGAAAGTTTCCGGGAAAATAGGTGGCATGGGAAGCTGTGTGTGTGATGGAAGTAAGGTAGGGGATTTGTAATTTCTGTAGTTGTTGTTCGGAGAGTCCGGTGCTGCCTATGGTCATGTCGAACACTTTGGCAACGGCCGTTGCTATTGCCCCCGCATATTGTTGGTTGTTACCCATCACCATGTTATTGGCAGCAATTCGTGCCTGTTTGTTTGTTGGTCCTGCTAAAAAGCAGAGCTGCTTCTGGCCTGTAATGGGGTTCGTTGTTTCTACGGCATCTCCAATAGCATATATTTGAGGATCAGATGTTTGCATATACTCATTAACCGCAATGCCTCCAGTTTTCCCTATGGTTAAATCCGCTTGTCGTGCCAATGTGGTTAGTGGTTTTACACCCACACTTATCAAAATGAAGTCAGCAGTGATGACTTCCCCTTTTTCCAAATGAACCGCCGTTTTTCCTCCTTCAGCTTGAAAGGAGGCGACTGCATTCTCGGTGTAGATTTGAACGTCTTTTTCTAAGAGATGCTGTTGGAGGGTAAGGGAAATTTCAGGATCTATGGTAGGCATTACGTGAGCGGCTTTTTCAACTATCACCACTTTCATTCCTATTTTGTGCAGATTTTCAGCCATTTCCAATCCAATGAACCCTGCACCAACTACAACGGCTGTTTTTCTGGAATTGCCTGTATGTTTGCTTAAATGACTTTTAATGGCATCAGTATCGTTTACATCTTTTAAAGTGAAGATATTCGGGAGGTTAATTCCCTTGATAGGTGGGAAAACAGGGGTGGTGCCTGGAGATAAAACCAATTTGTCGTAGGGAACGGTTAAAATTTTATGGGTGTCTAATTGTGTGTAGGTTATGCATTTTTTTTCTTTGTCAATGGATGTTACTTCTGAACGTACACGTACGTCAACATTAAATCTATTGCCAAAAGTGGTGGGATTTTGTAGAAAAAGGCTGTTTCTTTCAGGTATGGTGTCTCCAATATAGTAGGGAAGTCCGCAGTTGGCATAAGAAATATAGGCTCCTTTTTCAAATAAGAGAATGGAAGCATTTTCATCCAATCTTCTTAAACGTGCGGCAACAGTCGCTCCACCAGCGACTCCGCCAATGACTACATATTGCATAACTATTGAGTTAACATCAATCGTACTTTTATTCCAGCTTCCAGATTCATGTTGTTATAGGTTTGTGAAATATAAGGACGATTGATTTGATGATCGTAGTATAGGGTTAAGCCAATCATTTGACTTAATTGGTAATCGGCTGCGAAGTTAATGGTTATTCCCAAGGAGCCTGCAGACACTTGATTGACGTTTTCTGCAATTTTCCGCAAGATGGTTTGATTATCCTTTACAGCGAAAGAGAGACTTAAATTCAGATCGCTCTTGATTTGGCGTTTCATTCCTGAAAAGATGAATCCGATGGTAATGTCTTTGATGCGGTAGCCGGCGGAGAAGGCAAATTCATTGGAAGTTGTTTCGGTAATTTGGTTATTGGCGAAACTCAATGAAGTATTGCGGTTGCGTTTGTATTCCACTTTGATCATCAAACTGTTTTTCAAGGTCATGTCAAACCCAATAAGAGGGTTCAGTTGTTCAGAAATAGTAATTTGTCCAATTTCACGAACGGGAATGAAGTTTCCGTTTAAATCGCGGGCATTAGGATTGCCGTTGGCATCTTCTGTATAAAGCATATTGGAGGTATAGTTTCCAATATTATATACACAAGTATAAGCGTGTAAAAGGCTTAAACTTTGGAAATACTTATTGACTCCTTTGATTTTGGTAAAGCCGGTGTAGTTCAGTCGCCAGTTGGGCAGTGGGATTTTTGGGAATGGCGAACTGACATCAACGGTTGCACTGTTTTTGCCGCCGTAGGTGGATAAGAAAGCGGCAGTGAGCACTTCTTGAGATAATGCTCCGTATCCGACAGGGTAGCCTGTTGAATCGATTACGCCCTCCGAATTGGGATTCAAGGCAGAGATTCGTTGTGCCAACTCAAATCGGCACGCCTTGAACTGTTCGAATAGTTCGTTGCCATTTGTGAAGAATCTTCCTAATCCGAATTGTGTGATGGAGAAGTTGCCTGTTGTTTGTGGAGAGTAGGAGTTGAATTCCCCATTGGCGTTGGCACGATAATATTCGGTAAAGCTTTCACTTTCATTTCTGTTGGCGGTTACATCAATGCGGAAATCTTTAAATGGTTCGACGGTGGCTCTGAAGTTAATGACCCGATTGTGTTTTTCCTGGTAAGGATAATTCATCAGGGTGTCGGTTGAAAGCCACCCTTTTTCAGATGCAATATGACGGATATCTGTTTGACCTCCGAAGGCGAAAGCGAAGCCCGGAGAACCATTTAAGAAATTAAGACCAATAAGATTAGGAGAGTACATATACCCTGGCATGGTAATGCCATTACCAGTGCTATAACTCAAGGAAACGTTGCGAAGCATCATGAGGAAACGTACAGTTCCATCTAAGATTATTTTTCCATAATTTACTTTAACAGAGTCTTTTCCATCTTTCTTTTTGCCTTTTTTCTTATCTTTATCACCATCCGAATCTTTGGAGGACTCGTCATCCGCTTGCTTTTTCTGGTTGAGTTGCATTTTGCTGTTATTCTTGCCTTTAGAGTTACCGGAACTGCCTTGGTTTACTTTTTTGAAATAAGGAACTTTATTATAAAGATTTACGAAGTTGACATTCCCGTTTGCTTGGAAAGTTTGGGAGTTGGCGATAGTATTCCCTAAATATTTGAGTGATAGGGAGGAAGATGTGAAATCGTAGGTGGAACTATAACGTGCGGAAGCGGTAATCCAGTTAAATAGTGGGATTTTGTTGATAGGTATTTGATAAGAAGCGTCAAACCGTTGTTGGAAAGTGTTGATACGGCCGCCCTGACCAAAGCAACGCCATACAGAGTCGCGTTCGGTGCGGGTGTCAATCAATCCTTCCGGTTCATCAATGCGCGCTGCCGCCGCCGCTGTATATTCAAATTTCAATCCTTGGGATATATCCCAGCGCAAGGCATAATTACGGGTCCAATCGAATGTCTTGACAAAACTGGTGTCAATGATAACATTGCCCTTGCTCTTGGGGCGGTATTTGAATTCGTTCAGTTCGCGTGTGATATTGGTTCTAAAGGTGAACATCTTGGGCATCGGATAGAAGTTGAAGTCACGGATAATTTGTAACCATTTCGATTTCATCCATTTCACTTTAGCAAAAGGTCGGATATTTTTAGGGTTGTAGTTGAAGGAGTACCCTAATTCACCCACGTGGCTGTATTCATTATCAAATTCTACATCTACATTATGGCTTTTCATTTCAGAGTAAGCATAGGAGAAATCGAAGTTCTCAATATCCCAAGGTCTGATTTTGATGGGTTTGTCGAAGTTACGTTCTTTACGAACATTCATAATGTTCACATTTTGGCGGCGAACGAAGTCATTAGTCATTCTGCGAATGGAGTCGCGTTCAGCTTTGGTTTCGTATGTTTTGAGGTCTTCCTTTAATTTCACGTCCGGGTTGAGCGGATTATATTCAGGAAGGGCTACATTTTCAGAGAGATCGTAGTGGAGAGGGATGCGGATATTCCATTTTTCGGGGAATAATACTTTCCCCATTTCAATATTGGTGGCAAAGTCAATATTGTATAATGTTTCTTCCTGACGTTCGGTAATGGATTGGTCGAGACTGCCAAATCCCGGGGTGGAGTACGTTCCGGATAGGGTAATGTCTCCGATGTCGGCCAAGTTCAAGCGCATTCTTGCCAAAGCAGCAAAGCCCTGTTTGTCGTTAAAATCACACAATCGCAATTCGTTGACCCATATTTCTGCCGATTTGCTCAACATATCGTCGTTGTCGCCCAATGATTTCTTTTTAGGGTTGCGGACACCAATCATAATGGTTGCCACATCAGCCAGATTAGGGGTACCGACTACCGTTATCTTATTTCCACCAACTTCCACGGTATAAGGTATTTTGGCACTAACGTGAGTGCCTTGGCGCACCTCAATATTTCGGGCTTGTTTTACATTGACCAAAGAATCCAAAATGATTTCCATCTGATTGTTTTCAGGCCAGATTACAAGTTCATCTTTGCCGCAGTACCACGGCGTGATGTCAACGGGAATTTCATATTCGTAATAGTTTTCCACGAAGTCGGAACCTAAACGAATAAATACGGTAATGTCGTTTTTATTAAGAAGGTCTGTTTCATTCACTTTTTCAGCATGGATGAACATTTTCAATTTCTTGAATTTGCGTAAATCGTATTTGGTGGCTTTGTAAATGGCACGTGCATCGCCATCCATTAAATTTTGCACCTTCATGGTCAACGTCTGTTCATTGGTATAATAAACGTTGGTGCTTCCATATCCTTGTTCCCGTTCGATTCCCGGAGGCAAGACATAGGGGATAGGGGTGCGGTTTCCATTCTCTTCATAGCTCAAACTGGAAACATTGAAGGAGGTTTCCCCATTTCCTTGGGATGGCAGATAATCACCATCTTCCATCAAATTCATATTATAGGTGCGCCAATCGCTTCTCACCAATTCAAAAGTAGCTAAACGACAGATGATTGGTTCGGAGAATTCGCGCATGAAGAGACGCATGAAACGGATAGAGTTGAATCCGGAAATATTACCTACCACCTTGTCAGGGTTCTTGATGGGGATCTTAAATTGATACCATTTGGTGGTGGGGCGGCTGCCGTCGGGAAGTGGCTCCGGAACGGCTTCGTAAATATCATTGATATAATTTTCTCCAACATTCATTTTGTCGGGACGCAGGTCAATGACATATTGGTAATACTTTTCGTCTTCACTTAAAGTATTGTCGTTGTTCACGTCTTCCATAGTTGGGATGTTGGTAGCAGAGGTGGGGTAAGATTCCGAACTTTGGCTATTGGTAGGAGAGTTGCCTTCAGGGTTGTTGTAGTATTTGTAGCGGTCAAGAATCTTAACATTGCTTGCGTCGTAGTCGCTGCCGCGGAAGTAGTGGTAATCGTCGGCGGAGGGGTCGGCAATGGCTTGTGCGTAAGCACCGCTTCCCACGCCGTAGATGGCTTCAATTTTATCAAGATAGGTTTCTTTGAAGAAGATTTGTTCGCGTGAAGAAGCCAAACCGTCATATCCCACGTCTTGATGTTGGCGTGCATTGTCATCGTTGTCAAAAGCGGTAACAATCATTTGGGTGGTAGGAATACGTCCCCAAACAGTAAATTCCACATTTTCGTCACCGCCGTCGGCAGGGAGCCCGTTTTCAAAGAACTTTTTACCATCTTTTAATACATCTTCGGAAATATCCCCTAAATTGAAATACAGTTTGCCTCCGCTATGGGTGGGATGATCAATGAATGGATCCATCATCCAAAACTCAATGTACTCATAATTAGATGATTCAAAGTCGGTATTGTCCATTTCGCGCATAATACCACCCCAACGGGAGGCAGGATCATTCAGCGTACCATCAATATTCAAACCTGCGGATAATCCCTCACTGCCATCCACATCATAGTTATAAGGACCTCTTTCCGAAGGATAGAAGGCAAGATTCAGGACGGAAATGTTGGTAGGGGTGCCGTTTGCGGTCTCTTTATAGGGGAATAATTCGGTTTCAAACACTTCGCGCGCGTAAGTAGCCGATTGGTCGGCGTCGGTGATATTTGATGGCGTGGCGTTGTTGTTTCGGTAAAAGATAGGATCAATAATGTACCAGCAGAATTTGGCGCGATTGTAGCCATACGCTAATTGGCGGCGGGCAGGGTCGCTGTCAGACCCCATCGCTTCCGGAAACATTTGCAGCTGTTTTTGAGGCGTGGATGCCAACGACCATTTGTGAATAGAGCGCAAGTCAACGGTTGATTTGGTCGCTTCAAAGTCGTCAATATAGGTGGTCCCTTCCTTGCCAATCGCACGCGAATGTCCGGGGATAAAGTGGGCAAATTCCCCCTCTAACTGCAGATTTGATTCTGCGGTTGTACTATGGAAAGTCAGCAAGTCGATAGCTTTCGTAACAAACGGAACTTTGGTCTTGTAGTTGAAATTCATGCCCCAAATGGTATTGTTAATGGGCTCATCGCCATAGTTGACCTTTTGAGTGAGGGGTCTTTCATTGAGATTTAAAACCGTAGCGCCAATGTTGAAATTATCACTGAACATATAGTCCAAATTCAAACCAAACATACGTTGGTCTTTCATATTGTAATTGGACTGATTTTCTAAGGAGATATTGATGGGGGTACCGGAGTTGAGAACGCCTTGGTTGATAATGCTGACGGTTCCCATACTATAATTGACCGTATAGTCAACATTTTCGGTAAGTGTCAGTCCTCCTGCCGTCACTTTCACCGAGCCTTCGGGAATGTTCATGGCATTGAGGTATATTTCGGAGCCGTAGCTGGATTTATAGCTTCCCTCCAAATAATACTTGTTTTTGGCGGTATATTGCTGTGCTAAAGTCTTGGTAGTGGTATATAAGGAGTCGAAAGCGTATCGGTCGGCATATTCGGGATTGGTGAGTACTGCGCGCAAATCTTTACCGAAAGGCTCCACGGTGGGGAAGAAAATCTTACCATTGTTTGAATTAATGGTGCCGCCTTGCGTGGAAGCATTATCCATAAAATCAAAGATACCATCGGGGGTGGGATCCTGTTGTTTGTTCATACGATCCAATCCCATTAAGCGAATCAATGGAATGCCGCGTTGATCTCCCAAATTGAAAAAGCCGTTAGGGATTCCTTCGTCATCACCTGTATATAAGATATTGAGAATGAAATCTTCGTTAGAAACCTGATAAGCCCCCAAATTGTAGATGTTCTTCATCATCAATTTCCACAAAGGAGATCGCGTATTTAATGTTGTACTTTTTAAGAGCTTAACTCTAAGGCAATTAGGGGCGCTTACTTCATTGGAGAATTCTCCTACCTGATACACATGGTTATCTCCAATGATGGTATATTGGAACGCTACTGCCAATACTTGGTCGGAAGTCAGGGCGGTATTCAAGGAGATAAACCCTAACTGGCTATTGAAAGTATATTCAGAGGAGGAGAGAAGTCGTGCACTTTCCACCTTTTCGTAATCCACACCGGAAGTCAGCCCTCGTGAGCGCAAATTGTTGTTTACACTTCCCAGATCGCGGTAAAGGGAGGTGTCAATGAGAGTGGTTAAGTTGTTAATGGAATCGCAAGGATACATAATGCCGGGAGTGGCAGAGAACCCTGCAAATTGTGGATTCGCTTCACCTAAATCAGTGAATGCGACAATATTACGATTGTTTTGGGTAGCAGATCCGATGGTGGTGCGCCATACTTCAATTTTGGTGATAACGATAGGCGAGCTTACCAAAGGGAGTGTGCTCATGTATTGGTTGTAATGGTCGTAGAAAAATTGGCTTAAAAAGTAGTGCTTATTTTCTTCGTACTCATCTGCTTTGAGATAGAATTCGTTGGTTTGTGCGCCGCCGCTAACTGTAATATTTTGAGTTTCAGATTTTTGTTCCGAAGCTACGGCGGTAACCATTAATTTCCCGAATTTGAGTTGTGTCTTAACTCCGAACAAACTCTGACTACCCGTAATCAAAGTGCTGTTCAGGGGCATTGAAATGTTACCGAACTCTATTAATTGTAGAATATCATCCTCTTTTCCTTCAAATTTTAACTTCATTTCATTTTCGAAAGCGAACATCGCTTCGGTGTTATAATTGAGGTTGAACTCAATTTTGTCACCAATTTTTGCCAATGCATTGAGTTGGATATTTTCATCGAAATTGAATTGGGTAACTTTTCTTTGTTTTACGGGAAGAGAGGGGTTGTCGTTGCGGTTGTGCAATACGCCAAAAATCAGTTCCACATTTCCCGACGGGCGTATATCAATGGTGTTGCTTCCAAAAATACTTTCAAAGAGGTCTCCGCCGACGTGCAATTGGGGAATCAGTCCGCCGCCGCGGCGGTTGGCTGCTGAGGTATAGGAGGCTCCACGTTCGCGCCAATAATCCTTGATGGATTGTTGCAGGTCGTAGTCAATATAATCGTGTACGCTCATGGAAGAGGAGGGCCCGAAAGGCGTATTTCCAATCATATTTTGGAAATTATATTGGTTTGTGGTCGGGTCATACTCAATATTGGTATGATACGAATCGGGAGTGGTTAAATGAAAAGGACTGTAAAACGGATTTCCGCCTAATGGGTTGTTGTCATAATCGGGGATAGGGCTGCGCAAGGAAGAGTCGGGTGGGGTAGGGGTGGCGACATCCCAGGCGAAGGTATCCATCATCTCCACCCTTGAAATTTGGGCAGGATCATCGGTTGCCTCTGTAGTATTCTCAATTTTCGTATCTTCTGCTGCGATTTTCTCTACCAATGGATGATAAGAGGGGGTGGGGAGTGCCCAAATCAACGAGTAGAATGCGAAAGCAATGGCGAGTGTGAGAATGTATTTTTTAGTCTTATAATAGAATGTCACTTTACAAATTGCTGATTTATAATAACTTCAATGCTCTTTTTATCAAGTCCTCTATTGATAAATCCGTTCCCCCTTCCTTGATAATTTTATCCAATACTTTTTCTGCCGGATTTTTTGCGAAACCCAACGAAACTAATGCAGATAACGCTTCTATTTTATTATTATTGTTGTTGAATGAAAAATTATCTTGATTTGTAAAAGATGTTTTGTCGATTTTATTTTTCAGGTCGATAATGATGCGCTGGGCGGTCTTGGTACCAACGCCTTTTACAGCTTGTATGGTGCGTACATTTTCGGTAGAGATGGCATTCACCACTTCGCTAATGGTAAGGGAGGAGAGGATGAGGAGAGCGGTATTGGGACCGATGCCATTCACGGAGATGAGCATTCGGAAGAGGGTTCTCTCTTCCTCTTCATAGAAGCCATACAGAGATTGGGAATCCTCTTTAACCACAAAATGGGTGAGCAGTTTGAGTTCTTTTTCGTCTTTAATTTGAGAGAAGGTGTTGAGTGAAATATGGAGAAAATATGCCACGCCGCCGGCGGTTTCTATTACTATATATGCAGGATTTTTTTCTACTAACGTGCCTTTAATGTAAGTAATCATAATTTTAAAAATTTCATCTACAAGATTAAAGGGGATTATTCCATCTATTTATAGCGGATGGCTGTCCCATAAACTAACACTTCTGCTGCTTGTGCCATGATTGCGGAAGTGGTGTAGCGCACCCCGATGATGGCATCTGCCTGCATCGCTTCGGCTTGGGCTATCATGCGGTCGGTGGCCATTTTGCGAGCCTTTTCCATCATCTGAGTGTATGCTTTGAGTTCGCCGCCCACAATATTTTTCAATGATTGTCCGATGTCGCTGAAAACATTCTTTGATTGGATGGTGCTTCCTGTTACAGCGCCCAATACTTCATAATTGGTATTGGGCAAATTTTCTACTGTGTAAATTTTCATGTTATAAATTGGTTTTTGGGGTTTATTTAATGAAAACGCAAAAATAGTCAATTATAGGATTCTTTTATTCAACAACTTCCACTTTTACATAACGGTCTTGTTTTTTTATTTTCTGTGTGTAATCCCGTAATATTGCTAAAATATCTTTCGCTTTCTGTTTGTCAAACTGTTGTTTGATTGATTTTTTTACTTTAAATGGATATTTGATTTTTAGGCGGGCAATAAAGTTATACAAAACTTTTGTTTGTGAATCAACCCATTTTAATTCACCCACATAACGCTTTATATAGGCGTTTTCTCCCTTTAGTAGGGCTTCTGAGAAAATGACGTTGTTCAATGTGATGCATCGCCAACGTTTTTCTTTGTCGTCTATTTGCCAAAAAAACTGGAATTCTTCAGGTGTTGCCGGAATGATATTATAAATGGTTTCTTCACTTATTTCTGCTGTCCCATTGCAAAGTTTATATACCGAATCCAATTTTTCAGAATAGAAGTTTGTTATAGCATAAGAATCGTCAGTAAAATGGAGTGTATCTAACTTTTGTCCGAGGCAGGTGGGGAAGCATAATAAGGGAATGATAATTGCTAAAGCACATCGTAATGGCATAATTCAGTGGTATCTATATTATTCCACAATTTTCAACTCCTGCATCAGGTTTTGTGCATTTGCCATTTTGTCGATGATGAACAGCAAGTAGCGGGCATCCATGCAGATGGTGCGCTGCACCTTGTTCTCAAAGGAGATGTCGCCGCTCATCGCTTCCCAGTTTCCGTCGAAGGCCAAGCCGATGAGGTTGCCCTCTGCATCTATCACGGGACTGCCGGAGTTGCCTCCTGTGATATCATTGGTGGTGATGAAGTTAACAACCAAATTGCCATTTTTGTCGGCATAACGGCCATAATCTTTCTTCTCCCATAGTTTAATCAGGTCTTGAGGAACGTCAAACTCCCAGTTGCCGGGAACATATTTTTCCATCACGCCGTCAAGAGTGGTGATGTAGCTGTATTCTACGCCGTCGGTAGGTTGGCAGTCCTGTACGCTGCCGTAAGTGAGGCGCATCGTGAAATTGGCATCCGGATAGAAGTTGCGGTCATTCTGCATCTCCATCAACCCCTCCATATAGAGGCGGTCGGCGCGGCTGCAGCTCACCTTGTCGGCAATGTCACTGAGTGTGATGTAGGTTTCCACAATGTTAGACATCAGATCGAAAATCGGGTCTTTCGAAAGCGATTTCGGATGGTCGAGCCAAGCATTCAACTTGTTGGCATCCACAAAGATGGATTTTTCAAAAGCATTGTTCACGAAAGCGGTGAAGTCGCCGCCCGTCTTATCCCCTTTTCTGAGGATGCCGCACTGCATATTGCGGTCAATATCTTTGTAGAAAAGATTCAGCAGAGCAATGGTCACGTCCCGGTCCAGCTCCTTATTGTAATCTTTGAAAAAGTCCTGCGCCGCCGCTTTCAGTTTTTGGGCATAGGCATTAATTTTTTCTTGTGGGACCTTGTTCTCTAAAGCATAATTCAACGCTCTGAATTTCAATGCGAAAGCGACAGCTTCGCCGCCGCGCCAACCGGCTTCACGGTAATAGATCAGGGCTTTGGTGAATTGTGACTGGTGCTCCCAGTATTTGTCCATCTCTTCAAAGATGCCGTCGTATTTGGCTTTTCTGTCCTTGTCCTGGGCTGCCCACTGACGGAAAGTCTGCTCTTGTTCGAGCCGTTTCTCCAGAACCTTGTTGCGCTGGAGTTGTTTCACCTGCCCGATGTAATATTTCCAGTAGTTGCTGACGCTGGCCTGCTTGGAGGCGTACTGGATGAAGACGGCGGGGTCTGCGTCCATGTGCTTGCGGTACTGTTCCAGCTTGGTGGTGCGGCAGGCCACGATGGCGGGGCCTTCCTGTTCGATGACGTTTCTGACAGAACCAGAATACGAGTAGCGGTCGGTAGAGCCGGGGTATCCCAAAATCATTGTGTAATCGCCTGGTTCAATGCCTTTTAGGGAGATGGGTAAAAAGTGTTTCGATTTCATCGGCACATTGTCTTTGCTGTATTCCGCAGGGGAACCGTCGGGAGCCGTATAAACACGGAAGATGCAAAAGTCACCTTTGTGCCGGGGCCATGTCCAATTGTCGGTGTCAGCGCCAAATTTGCCAATACCCCAAGGCGGACAAGCTACTAATCGCACATCTTTATACACATCATAAACAAACAAAATGTATTGGTTTCCATGGTAAAAAGGCACGATTTCAACCTCAACTTCCCGTTTCCCTTTGCGTTCGTTGATCAGTTTCTTGCCATTTTCTTCGATTTTTGCATCGCGTTCATCTTCAGACATATTGTCCGTTACACCGTCTAAAATGGCTTTCGTAACATCCTCTATATAAGTTAGAAATGAAACTGTGAGACCTTCATTGGGAAGTTCTTGGTCTTTGCTGCGTGCCCAGAAACCCTCTTGAAGGTAGTCGTGTTCTACGGAGGAGTGGGCCTGTACTTGACCGAGTCCACAGTGATGATTGGTGAGCAGGAGCCCTTCGGCAGAAATCAGTTCCCCGGTGCAGCCACCGCCAAATTGCACGATGGCATCTTTCAGGCTGGGTTGGTTGAAACTGAAAATTTGCTCTGCGGTCAGCTTGCAGCCCAATCGTTGCATATCTGCCAGATTTTGTCCGTTAATGGAGTAGGGGAGCCACATTCCCTCGTCTGCGCGGGCGCAGAATAGAAACATCATCACAACGATGAATAAAAGGTTGATTTTCGTTTTCATTATAATTTGGATTTGGATGTGCAAAGGTATAAAAATAAGCTTAGCGTCCGCAAGACTTCTTAAAAATACGCTTATTGGGGTGATGAATGAACGGCTTTAGGAGTCCAGCATTCAAAAAAGCGCAGTACTTTTTGCCGGTTATAGCCACTTCCTTCTTCCAAAAAGCTGGAATCTTGGATGTGTACCACTTTCCCGTTCCCGTCAAGTACCACGAACACGGGGAATCCGAAACGGGCAGGATTCCCTAATTGCTGGAGCATTTGTGCGGTTTGCAGGGCTTTCTCCTGATCTGCCGCTTGGCGGGGATTGTAATTGATGTGGATTAAAATAAAGTGATCTTCAATAACCTTGCTGATGGTGCTGTCTTTAGCTACAAA
>JAEEGL016962296.1_pt1 | contig 16400 bp, 12 predicted proteins | sample 9134231 | NCBI WGS metagenome assembly JAEEGL01 (sample SAMN16246548, study PRJNA631951) | gut metagenome | biome: gut microbiome; feature: rumen; material: fiber-attached | host: Bos | place: Iran: Karaj | collected 2018-10
CCGATACTTCAACACCATCGAGAATCCTACGTCCGACAACAAGGGTGCCGTTCAGCCAGCAGTGAAGGTGACTTTCTACCTCGACTTCGACGACGAAAACATGGCCCGCAACTTCCAGCTGACCGAACTCGACCCCTTCATCCTGGTGCAATACGGAACGGCTGGCGACAACTTCTGGGAGGTACACACCTACCCCTACAAGTTGCACGAGGTAGTTTACCACTACTACAACGGTGCTGCCTCGAGCTACAACAACCTCTACACATGGGCCATCCCCATTCCTGACGGCGATTTCCGCTATCCGCTGGAGGGCGAGCCCATGGGTATGTTGAAGAACAGCATTGTGTCGGGTTCGTATCAAACCATCGGTCATTCGTTCGGAGAGTGGGTAATGGACGCCACTTCTGCCACCGATTGGTACGAATACCCTGCCGATGGAGCAGTGTACTAGCCGTTTTCGCATAGTAAAATAGGTCAAATTTGGGGAATTTTTGCTACCTTTAAGGGCAACAAATTTTCCCTGGGGAGGAAATTTTTTCTGGCTGGGCAGAGAAAAAAATTTTGTCGGCCTACGAGAAAAAACCACCCCTGCGCACCCCGAAACGTGAAATTGTGAAAACGTGAAAACGTTACGATAAGCGTTTTGACACTATGCAAGGTAAGTACAACTAAGATCATTATGATAAATAGTATTTAATGCTATATATAATATAATAAGGTACGCGAGGAGCTGAAACTCCTTATCGTAACAAAATCACAAAATCAAAAAAGTAACAACAATATAAAAACAAGGAAGGAGAGAGACACACAGATATGGAGTGCGAAGTAACAGGAGTTAGGCACCGTATGGGCGATGGGCTTACACTTGAAGAGAAAACACAGATGGCCGAACAGTTTGTAACCACACTGCCCAATGGCACACCCGTGATACTGGCGGCAGAGCCCGACAACGAATACGACAGCGAGGCTATAGCGGTGTATATGGACTTCACGCGCCATATTGGCTACATCAAACACGAATCGTGCAGAGAGGTCAAGAAATGCCTCGACGAGTACGGACAATGTGATGCAGTGGTAAGTGGCAACGACGGCCATCTCACCATCTTCCTCACTATACCCAACGCCTCCGAAACATCGGAAGCTCCGACACAGTCGCCCAGAAAACTTCCCGACTTCCCCCTGCCCCAAGGCATCGTCATGTCGTCGACCAACGAAGAAAAGGCACTGCAGGTGGTGGCCACGAAACTGGTCAGAATGACAGCATCGGCTGAAACGGCCGACCTCATGCTGACAATGGCCGAACACTATCTGCCGCTGTCACGCCTGTCGATTTGCTACGAAGACGACTTCTGGCGCGACCACGTCATGAAACAATTGCGACGACTCAGCCGACAGCAGCTCACCCCCGAGCAGAAGCAGAAACTGAACGCCTTCATCGAGAATTTGAGAAAAACGCAGGGCGACTTTCACCGCACCCACGAACACTGGCAGGAGCGCATCTTCAAAACTCAACTGAAATCATTGCGAAAGCATTCCAAAGCTGCACTCATCCGACGCTTCGAGCAATATGCCAACACTGCAGCCGGAGGGCGGCAAAGGTTGCTCACCAAGCTGGCTGATTGGTTTGCAGACATGCCCTATGCCAATCTGAACAACTACGAAGACCACGACGCGCTGGCACGGCGATTCAGCTATATGGGCATCAGCAGAAAGGAACTGTACGAAGTGTATAGCGCCCTGTTGCTGCTCGAAGACAACGATGTCGTCATGACGAGCGAAGACTTGGTGGAACAAACCAGCGGCTGCTTCTATAACGACCAAGCGGCTGCCCGCGAATTCCTCGAAAGAATAAGAGGCATGAAAAACAGAGAAATCACCAAACTGGTGAATGACCTGGTCGACGACAGAGTCATATCCGACCTGTCAAAAGGACGTCCCCTGTGGACTATCCTACACGACAACCAGCTCTACACAGCATCAGAATCCAATTGGAATCAGCAGATAAAGTAGGGTAGCCACACCCCAACTTGCACAACTACTTGCGCAAAACTTGTATTCGCTTGTAACTACTTGTATTACAGTTAGTTATAAGCGGATTTCTATTGTATATACATTATTATATATTATCTTTGCATCCGTATTTCATTCATTAACAATTTAAACCCCGCTGAAAAGGCAGCGGATGCAAAGTTGAAGCGTTCGGAGCAGTCTTCACGTGAACAGATGGCCATCGGACTCATTCGAAACTTCTTCGGAGCTAAAACTTAGCGACTATGAACAACAACAGTAAGAAATTTGACCAAGCATTCACCTGCGTAGGAAACGGACACGGAGCACCCTGCACACCAGCCACCAAAGAGGAATGGCTCAAAATGCGCAACGAACCTCGCGTGGCTGAGCTGTGCCAGAGGATTGAAAATGGCGAAGACGAACTGAAGCACCAACTGCCCGTATGGACACCAAGCTGCGCCGAGTTCGCCAACAACCACCGAGCCATTGCCGATGCGCTCAAACCATTGCCACGACTGATGATGGATTTCGACGAGAAAGGCCACACCGACGAGATTGTGAAGGCACTGACCACACAACCATCGCCACTGACCGTGCTGCTGATTGAAGAAAGCGCACGCCGAGGAACCCACGTACTGGTAGAAGTACCAGCCGGAATGGAGCCCCAACAGGCCCAACAACTGATGCAACAGGCCACAGGGTTCACACCCGATGCTGCAGTCAAGGACATCAGCCGATGCATCTACATGGTGCCCGACGACCACACGCGCTACATCTCAGAAAAGCTGTTCGAGCCAACGACGCTGAGCGAAGCGCCCCAACCCGAGGCACAGCCAACCATCACCGACACCGAGGAGAAACTGTTCAAAGGCATTGCCTACTCCTCTATTATAAAAGAATGGTGGAAAGCCAACGGTGGCGAACCGCAAGAGGGCGAGCGCAACGTGAAGTTACACAAACTGGCAGTCAACCTGCGAGCCATCTGCGACAATCGCAAAGAACTGATGATGCAGGTAATGCCACGATTCGGACTCACTGACAGCGAGCTTAAGTCAATCGTAGATTCAGCCTGCAAGGAAGAGCCAAAGGGCATTTCAAAGACAATGCAGGAAATCATCGGACAACTCACAGGACTCAACGACTCCGTAGGCGACGAAGCCGACAATGCCAGTAGCACCATCACGCTACTGCCATCGGCCATCAAGCGAGCACTGCCCCCAGGACTGAAGGAATCGCTCATCGGCGTGCCACCAGCCATGCAAGTACCAGTACTCTGCTCGCTGATGCCCCTCATCGCAGCCTATGCCGACGGCGTCGAAGTAGAGTATTGCGACGGAGAACGCCAACATCTCGGACTAATGACGGTCGTCAGGGGCGACCAGGCCAGCGGAAAAAGCGTCTGCAAAAATGCCGTCAAAGCATGGAAGCAGCCAATGGACGAGGCCGACGAGCAAGCACGCAAGATAGAAGACGAATGGAGGGCACGACACAAATCGCGCAAAGCCAACGAGAAAGCACCTGAAGACCCCAAAGTCGTCATACGCTCAGTGCCCATCACCATCAGTAACTCCACCCTGTTGCGACGCATGAAAAACGCACAGGGACACACCCTCTACTCGTTCGGAGAGGAAATGGACACACTGACAAAAACCAATGGAGCAGGAAAGTGGAGCGAAAAATACGACATCTACCGACTGGCCTTCGACAGGGGAGAATGGGGACAGGACTACAATTCCGACCAAGCCGAATCGGGCGTCGTCAACGTAGCCTATAACTTCACCGTGCTGGGCACCGATGGCGCCTTCAAGAAGATCTTCAAACGTGACAACATTGAGAATGGACTCTCGTCGCGAACACTCATAGCACGAATGCCAGACAGCTCGTTTGCCAAAATGCCACGCTACGGAAAGCGGTCAGACGAAGACATTGCGACCATTCACGAGGCAGTGACCAAGCTACAGTCATACGTGGGATTCATCGACACACCGCGACTGCGCAAGGCTATCGACAAGTGGGAGGAAGAAAAGCGACTCGAAGCCTCGAAATCGCTCGACCACGTGCTCGACACCTATCGCCGACGTGCAGGCGTCATCGGATTCCGCTGTGGAGTGTTGGCAATGCTACTCGAAGGAAAAGAAACCAAGTTAGCACTCAACTTCGCCATCTTCATGGCCGAATACTGTCTGCAAGAGCAAATCAAGGCCTTCGGCGAAATGCTGGAAGAGCAGAAAGTCATCAACGCCAAAACGGAAGGACAGCGATACAGCGCCAACCACAGCGTCTTCGACCAACTGCCTCCCGTCTTCACCATCGATGAGTTGGCCACGCTCAAACGAGGCTTCTGCAGTCCTGCCTCCCTCCGTAAGATCATCTGCATCTGGCGAGCAGACGGATGGGTCGAGAAAATCGACAAGTCCCATTGGCGCAAGACCTCACGCGAAGTGTGAAAATGTGAAAACGTGATTTTGTTACGATAAGGCAATCCCTTACCAATAAAAAAGCGGGGCATCTACATCACGTAGGTGCCCCACTCCATCAACTATTGTTTACTAAATTAATATATTAAGTATTTGATGTCTTAATTGTTTGAATTAGCGTTGGAGGAATTTGTCATTACCTTACCTGTTACAGGATGGTTAAACCACTCTCTCATGTTATCATTACGCTGAGCGTCTGGAGTCTCAGCCCATACCTTGAATGAGAATTCAGTATTATACCCACCCTCTTTAGTCGCGTCAAGAATACCAGGATAAGCCTCTGTGATGCAAATGCGCTCCAACGGCCATTTCCAGTCTTGTGGAATCATGATAGCGTAAGGAGTCGGTTTCTCCTTGTCAGTCAGGTACTTAATAATTTGATTAGAAGAATTAGCACCTTCTGCGACATGGTCGTTGACGTGAATCCATATATCCAGTTGAGAGAAGTCGGCATTGCCATCCTCATCGATAATACCTGCAGGAATATCAATGGTATCAACAACAGGAGTAGCTGTCTGAGCCTTGTTATTGCCTGTGTTCACCATCACACCCTGATTGACACCAAAGGCATCATGAATCTCCTGTCCGTCGAACAGAGGAGTATCTCCTACATACGCCTTAATCTTGAAGGTAGCACCTGCGGCAACCATCGTAATCTGCAGCTTCGTAGAGTCAATGGCGATAACCTCACCCTTGTTATTCTTGGTTGATGGGAAGGTAACCTTCAGCACGACATCATTCATATCATAGTCACCATTGTAGATCTGGTCCTCGAAAGCGTAAGAGTAAACCTGAGGCTCATCAAAGGTCTCATACTCTTCCTCTTCCCATGTAGAAGAGCACTCACCTGCCTTAATTTCTGCAAATTTAGCACTTTCAATGTTGGCAACGCTGGCATTGTGGATGTCCCAAGTGATACGACCATCACGATCACCCTTCAAAGCCTCTGCATTAGTCTCATTCCAGAAACTTGGACCATCAAATGATGAGTAATTCATGAATCCGCCATTATAATCGTTGTAGAACTTCATGTTAGAGATGGCAGCAGTAAGATGTTTGCCTTGCAGGTGGAATGCAGCACCATTGTGAGAAGGTACATACTGATTGCCTCCCAAGCGAACATAACAAACTGCATCATCGTCAACAGCCTTGAAACCTTGGAAGGTTCCCTGACCCTGTCGCTCCCACTTTGTTCCATCTGTAATCTGGATGCCAGAGTTGTTTGCCATATTGACAATAAAATTGTCAAACATACCATACTTGAATTCAGCATAACTATCCTGCATCATGTTAAACTCACCGTCGAGGAATTTGCAAACGTCTTTTACAATGAGTTGGCAGTAGTTGTAGAAAGTTCCGTTCTTTGAACTAAATAACATTGTATTTGTAGTATACTTACCATTGTTAACCCATGTGACTTCGTCTTTGGTAACCTTTGTCTCACCCGAAATATTTACAGTACCATTGGTAATGAAATTACAGGTAGAGTTAAATGTAACAGATGCAGCAGTAAGTTCGCTGTCATCGCCAATATTATAGAAATATGAAGGATTTCCAGCACCAGCACTGAAACTTAAATCTTTCTTTACAGAAACTGTACCTTCGTTATAGAAGTACACTTTATTTTGTAGTTCAAAATGGTAGTCATTGGGAGCATTGTATGTTCCTCTATTGAAAACTTTGATGCCGTCAATAGATGATTCTGGTTGTTCTGTTATGTTCTGGCGAGGATCGTTTACAGTAGCATTCGAACCAACAGAGAAAATACCAGAGTATGGGGCAAAGTTATAGTCCAAAGTCACATTTCCCCTCAAAATGTAGAGGTTCATACTGATGACACCAGATGTCTTTAACGTAATATCTCCATCCACGTCAACGTATACGTTATATGCACCTTCAGTCTTGTTGGCCCATCCACCACCAATGGTAGCTTCTCCAGTCTTTGTTACTTTGTAGTTGTGACCAGCACCATTCTTAGAATAAATCCACCAAAGATTTCCGTTGCTATATTCTTGAGTGTTATACTTTTCCATTGATGCGAGGTCAGCGACTTCTTCAGCACCAGCAGGAACTGCTGATGGGTAAGCTGCTGCTATCTCTGCTTCTGTTGGGAAGGTGAACTGATCATAAGTAGCGCCCTTGATGCTGTAAGCTCTTCTTGCACCAGCACTTGGGTTATCAAAAGAGAGGTCGAGTCTGTTATTCTCCACAGTTGCCTGCTTGTAGACAGTGTAACCCTTTGAGTCTGTCAGACCTACATAAAGGCTCTTCACACCAGAACCGCAAGTGAACTTACCAGTGAATGTCTCACCATTGTTGATAGTACCTCTTGTCAGGAATACACCCTTGCCGTCAGCAAGAGGATTGTTAGAGTAAACAGTTACGCGATAAGTCTCGCCAGCCTTCTCGTCAACACTGACATTCGCAGTGATTTGTGTACTCATTTCCCAAGTCTGTCCGTCGGGAATGTTCAAGCCGAGCTGAAGCTCAGCATTCTCTTTTGCAGCTTTTTCTTGATCGGCAGGATTTACGCCGTCAACATCTTTAACACAGCTGCTGATACCAGCAACGATAGCCAAAGCTGCCAAACCGTTCATCAAATACTTCTTGTCCATTATAAAAATGATTTTAGTTAATTAATATTACGTTCATTGATTCTGCAAAGATAAAGAATATAATTCTTTCCACAAAATAAAAATGCGACAAACTGCCAATTTTTAACATTTCAGACACAAAACAATAAGAAGACTCTGCTTTGAGACAAGCGAGAGAAAGCCAAATGGCCAAATGGTATCAAAAACTAATAGTTTGTGGTTCTGCCACCTCGTGGATGCTGAATGAACTGACAAACTCTAAAGGAGCAAAGAGCACCACCACCGCATATCGTCTTTCTAGAGGTGGAGAGCGTAAAGAATGACGAGAAACGTCATGACGATATCGTTATATGCTTCACACCAGCGAGACGGGTATATTGCGCTTTAATGAGATCCGCCGTCTGATGTCACCTGAAGGTCACCTGAAAAGAAAAAGCACTTGCGAGGAACTCGTAAGTGCTTGATATTCAGTAGTGGACCAGCCAGGGCTTGAACCTGGGACCTCCAGATTATGAGTATCGCAAAGTAATATTCCATGATATTCCGTTGTTCTGAAAGTGTTCTGAATATCAGCGCCTTATAAAAATGTGACTTTCTCTGAATATCAGAAAATACCCCTAACTGAAATAAAATGTTTACGCATTGTTTACGCAGATTTATTTTCTAAAGTTCTATAAAAATCAGTCTTTCGACGATCTCTTTATCTATCTATGGTTTCTATCAACTCATCTAACCAAATAGATAGGTTCAAAATGTCATTCATATACCCCAATAGATCAAATTCATTGTCAAGGAATAAATCTTGACTACTTAATACCCATTTGCGCATTCTACCAGTTTGGTGAACTTCAGGTGTTCGGAAAGTATCATCGAGATGAGAAATGGATGCTATTAACGATTTTATGCTAGACGAATCAAGATGGCCTACCATTTTTTTCCCAAATTCCTTCTTGCGACTGTCTGCTTTAATAAAGGAGTCATAATCATTAGGACATAATGCTAGCACAAGTATACCCATAAATTTATCATAAAAAGCTCTATAGCGTAGAGCTATGTCAATATTATGATGAAGCATTTTCAACTTCTTCTTGAATAGTACAGGATTCGATAGAATATTTATGTCATCTTTCCTGTTTATTGAATTACCATCTGGAGAAGCCTTAATTGAATCAATGAATAGAAAAGCCAATGTAATTTTCAAATCAACGAGTGCCGTGAACAAACGCCCACCTTCTGGTAGAGTCATGCATTTGTCAAACCATGAAGGAAGAGTAATGGCATAAAATGGTATGTTAATTTCGTCATGAACATAGTCCTCCAGCAACTCGTTAAACCTAACCACTTCAGATTTATCCCTTAATTTGAACTCTTGATCTTTGAAAGTATTGGCATCAATGCCGAAGAACTCCCGCCTTTCTTTTTCAGCTGCAGAGGAACACATCACTTTGTTGTTCGTTTTTGTCTTAACAGCCTCTGTTGTTTCCGCAACTATGTTGTCTTGAGATTTATTATCCATAATAATTCAACTATACATTACAATCTCATACACCTCTTCTGAAATCCATCCTTATACATATTGTTCATGTTTTTAGAGGGATCTTTACTATTGTTTTTTCATTTACATTGCTGGATTAATAACCATCGTGAAAAATGTCAACCAAATAATAAACCCACTCTATGAATGGCACGAGTGGTTTTGTCATTTTTATGAAATAGGTAGCGCCTTTATACCGTATAAATTATATCTACTCGACTCATATTTATATCTCCATGCTACGATGTTGAAATCCAACGAGTATTCAGATGATAGTTGTTTGAGTATTTTGAGAATATGTTGGTTTGATAGATTCTTTGTGCCTGTTGACATCATTTTCTTCCATGTCTCTTTAGGAATTAGCATATCTTCGGCGAATTCATTAGCTTCTCTTTCCTCTTTGTTGTCTCTTGAATAGTCATGTTCAGATGAGATAAATACAGAGCACTGACTATCTTTTTCAAATGTCATATGCTTTTGTATATGCCCTAATTCATGAAGTATATTAAAAATCAGTCGGCTCATATCATTATATCTATGCGTAGTAATGATTGACGGATATCCCGACATTTGAAGAGATGCAGCGTCTATAGGTGTCTTTTCCAATTTTGGAATAACACTATATGCTATACCATACTTATTTAAAACTAATTGAATGCTCTTTTCTGTTATACCTCCTAAATGAGCACATTTTGAAATCTCCTCTGCCGCTTTTTGGGCATTTCCATACATATACTCCTTTTCTGGCTTTATATTTCTTGACTTAATATAGGCAAGCGTAAGCCATGTTGTTTCGTTTCGTTCGTCTGTTTCATGCTTTTCGTTTTTTTTGAAACAGTGCTGAAGGATGAATGGTTGGGAACTTAAACTTAACACTTGAAATCCCATTAACTCTTCTAATTTGTCCAATTTATCTTGAATAAATAGAGAAGAGTTAATACTCAGCCGTTTATACAACTCTGGTAGATTGATAATGTTTGTAAGCATTTTCTCTATGTTAAATGCTTCACGTTCCTTCTCATCCCTTAATGCAATGTTCTTGGTATCAACCTCGTACTGAGCTTGCAAATTCAACCAAAATTCTGCAGGGATGTCTAATGCAACTTCTAATTTAGCAGCTATTGCAGGAGTTATGTTTTCTCCTTTCAAGAAGCGACTTAGATTAGAAGTCTGCATGTCCATTCTAGAGGCAAGTTCTTTTTGTGACATGCCTCTTGCTTTAAGCTCATCTTTAATAATTTCTGTAGGATGTGCTACTGCAAATGGAATGTTTTTAAATTCTTTACTTGTCGCCATAGTGCTCATTAATTTCTATCAGATTAATTCTGATTCCATTTTCAAACTCTTCGAAGACTAACCTATATTTTGAGTTATAACCAATCCGGACACTATTTTTACCAGCTAGGTCATATTTTAACGCTTCGTAATGAAGTTGTCCATATCTTCCTAAATCTTTTGCAGTGGAGACAGAGCGTAAAATAAGAATGACTTTTGAAAGATCTCTTTTGAAAGATGCATTACTGGCCAGTTTCTTATATCTTTTGTCATTGCTTTTGCCGGTTTTGATTAAAGTCTCTATAGCTTCATCCTCATATTCTATAATTAGCATGCGGTGATTTTTAATTTCGGTGCAAAGATAACGATAAATTATCAATTATGATAACTTTTGAATGAAAAACATAAAATATTTAGTGTTTTTTATACTTTTGCCCTTTGTTACTATTGATATATAGCTAAAATTTCACGTAATAAGACAGCTTTTTTGATTGGTCTTGTTAACATTGTTTCTTTTTAAATTTTCATACTCGACCCAAGTATGACAGTTAAAGATGCTCAATGATACTCTTTTTATGCCAATCGATTACACTTCATTAGAGAAAAAGTTGTAACTTTGCAACGCTTTAGCATTAAGAGCGGGCCATGAACGAACGTTGCTCTTCTTGTCTTAACAGGAAAGTGAGTCTGCTCGCCAGAACGTGGACTGGTAAAAATCCATTCCGATGAATCATCGTGCGGGGGAGTATTAGTCGGAAGATGCTCTATCCAACTCCACATAAGAGGCTCTTCAGGGGGTGAGACCGATTAGCATAAGCCCGGTTCCCAAACAGCGACAGAAGAGACCGAGATTGCACAGCTGCATTTGATTATTGCTTCGGCAATGGTCAAACGCAGTTGTTTTTGTATATACCCATGTACTGAAATGACTGCATGTGTGAGAGTTCAACATGTTCAACAATTTTAAATCATTTCAGTAGTCATGAAACTAACAAAATCTCTACCAGTCATTAAGGAGCGTAATTGCAATGCTTCTTTAGTTCTTGACACTCGTACCAATCGTAAGAATGTGAGTGAGTACCCTCTGGCCATCCGATTCACGGTTGACCGCAAGTTCTTCTATCATCAAGTCGGAGGTTCCTATTCTGAGAAACGTTTTTCTGACATCTGTACTGCCACCAAGAGTTCATCTGAAAATTACAAGGAGCAGAAGATGTGGCGCGAAGAAATCGTTCCGAAATACAAGGAAATGCTCGTCAATCTTAACAAAGGTAATCCTTTCACTTATGAAATGGTACGTGTGGTTGTCACCACAGGCAATGCCAACGTTGAGGTTGCCAAAGAGGACAAGTCTTTTGTCGGAATCTGGCAAGAGTACATCTACCATCTTCAGAACGATGATAATGGCAAGCGATATTCTACAAGCGACAGCTATATCAGTGCATTAAATTCATTCCTAAAGTTCTTGGGGAAGGATGCCATCAAAGGATTTAATATCAGTGTGGCTGAAATACAGAAATGGAAGGAGGGTATGACTAATGCTGTTAAAGAGAAGAATGGCAGTATTGAAAGAGAACTGTCAGATGCCACGGTCGGCCTATATCTTCGCTCCTGTCGCACCATATGGAACCTCTGCCGCAGTCAAGGTTATCTGCTGGATGTCCCTTATCCATTCTCCAATAAGAAAGAAAAAAATCTGGTGGTCATTCCACGAGGCAAGGTGAAGAAGAAGGTCTATCTGAAGCGAGAGCAGTTCACAGAACTCTATAATGTGTTTATCAACAAGAACTACCCCGAAACATGGAAGAAGGGCTATGCCGAACGGGCACATCATTCACTCGGTCTGTTCTTGGTGCAGTATCTCTGCAATGGTTTTAATCTTGCTGATGCCGCACGGTTACAATACAACGACTATTATTTTCAGACGGGCAAGCGAGCCTTCCTCTTTAACCGTAAGAAGACTGCTGACAGAAGTGTCAACGGTTCTGAAGTTGTCATCCCTATCATTGAGCCGTTGCAGGTTATTCTTGATGAGATTGCAGCGCCTCCTACTCTCGGAGGATATGTTTTCCCCCAGATATTCAAAGGGGAAACAAGTGAAAAAGAACGAAGGAAGTTAACAACACAGGAAAACTCCAACATAAAAGACCGTGTAACCAAAATATGTCATGATGTCCTTGGATGGGACAGAGCAATAAAACCGTCAGGAACCTGGTGCCGTCATTCGTTTGCCACAAACCTCCGTAATGCAGGAGTAGAAAAAACATACATTGATGAAAGCATGGGGCACTCCTGTAATTCAAACGACATGACCAATGTGTATCTTGACACATACCCGATTGAAATGCAGATGGAGTACAACTCCAAGCTGCTTGCCCTCGACACGGAATCAGCCGAGCGGGATGAGCTGATGTCAAAGCTTTCAAAGTTATCAAATGAAGAGCTTACACAACTTCTCGCAAAAGCCATGTAGTACCTATTAATATATTATGAAGAGTATATTTGATATATTAAGCAATATGAGCGATTTCTTCAAATTGCGAGAAAGAGCGTCACTAAGCATCTGTTCTTGGAAGGCAGAGCATGAAGATGTCTATTCGGATTTCAAGAACAAGATGAAGAACATCAGCGCAGGAGACTTGTCGGCATTGGATGCAATGTTCGGTCTTGCCTCTGACTGCTTGTCTGATAAGCCAATAAGCAAGAAAGTATCATCATTGCCAGGTTTCGGATCTGCCGAGGAGGTTTGGCAGGACCTCCCTCAACATGCCAAGTCCTATATTGCCGAGACAAGCAAAGAGGATGGCAAGGCAACAAAGGAGAATTGTCTTTCTTTGATAGAGGAGGCTGCTGATTACATGAACACCTGTATGTCATTCGTCCCGTCTTTTGTGAGCAACTTAAAGGCAAAAGCCATGAATGAAGAGAATGATGTCATTCGATGTATGTACTACTACATGGTGTTTGATGGCGGTTCTACAAAGATGATTGAGACGCTGAATAGCATCATGAATGAGGAAATTCTTGACCAAGAGGATATGGCCATGATTCATGGGGCGGTTGACTTTATGGTTCCAAGCAGCATAAACCTTGGTGTGGAGACAAAAGAATCTTGGGGAAAGGTTGCAAACTCATGTGACCCTGAAATATGGAAGGATATCAGCTATGAGCTTAGCAAGTCTGATGGCAATCGGGGAAGAAAGGTTGAGGTGAAATGTATTGATAGCCTATTGGCGGGGAACAAGTCTGCATTGAAAGAAAAGATTCTCCTTTTTACTGAAGAGAATCCTGGGCCAATCTGTTTGGCGTACCTGTTAATTGCGTTAATACGAGCTCATGCCATTAAGGAGAGCGTCAGTTATACTACTTTCCATCGTGCCATTGAACAGTTTACCGGGCGAAAGATTGGTATTGACTGTCCCCAGAAACGCTATGGTGAACTGAAGGACTATAGATTTAGTGGGCCGCAGAAGGGCAGCTGGGCTAAAGCTAAGCAAATCATATATCTTTGGACGGATATATTTGCGGCAGTTGTATAAGTCTCTCTTCTTTTGTCAGCAATATGATAGGCGGATAATCGGAATAAAAAATCGGTTATCCGCCTATTTTGTTGATTTGCTGTTAATAAACATTGATTGTCATCGTGTAAATGGTTGGTTATATTAAGGTATAAATAAACCGACCAATGCCCCATTGAAATGTCATTACCTTTGCTCTCGGAATCGATTCCAAAGAGAATCATTGAGGTTCTGCAGGCCTCGTAGTATCAATTAAAAAAATGACATTAATTATGAATATTGACGATTTGAAACTAAAACCTGTGGCAATGATGACAGGAGAGGAACTAAGTTTCCTCATTGACAGCCGTATGGCTACTTGGGCAACAGAGATTGCGAGTCTTAGTCAAAGACGTATCTACTATGGCATTGAAGGTATTGCTCAGATATTCGGTTGCAGTGTACCAACAGCCAATCGCATCAAGAAGAGTGGTGTGATAGACGATGCCATCACTCAGATTGATCGCCAGATTGTAATCGATGGCAACCTTGCCCTTGAATTGGCTAAGAAAGCTGGCACCATCAAAGTCAAAGGCGAGAAAACCACGAAAGAGCATGACATACATTGATTACATGAACCAGTTCTGGCGTGCTTCATCTATGGAATATATGTCCACAAGCGAGGTTGCACTGTACGCATTCATAGTGAATGAGTGCAACCAACACCGCTGGAACATGCCAGTGCCATGCTCTACGGTACGGATCTGCGAGATGCTGCACATGTCCAAACAGACACTTTGTTCCGCTCGTAAGAATCTAGCCAAACGTGGACTTATCTCTTTTTCTGAGGGCAAATCACGTCATGTACCGTCCAAATATTCACTACTAATTTGGACGGATAACTTGACGGTAGAGTTGACGGATGGATTGACGGCAGGCTTGACCCCTTTAAAAGATAAAGAGAAAGATTATTTAATTAATAGCACTTCACTAAACTTTTCAAACAAAGAAAGGGAAAGGGATAATGGAACAGATACTCAAAATAGACGTAGAGGGATTAAAGAAATCTCTGCTACAGCATCGTCCTATGAAGGTTCGTTTTAAGATGCCTATGTCAGAAGAAGATGCTTATGCCTGTCTGTTGGCTGCAACTGAAACAGAGGTGGCATTTCGCCACCGAACCTTCTGTTTTAACGAATACATGGAGAGGCAACTCCATGAGATAGCTTATTGGCTTACTTCACCATCATCCCATTTCGGCATGATGCTATGCGGGGGCTGTGGCAATGGCAAGAGCACCGTACTTAAAGCATTCCAGCAGCTGCTGAACTCACTGCACATTCCTAAGCCTGATAACGATGGCACCTGCGGAATCCGGATTGTGGATGCAAAGTACATCGCGCATCTTTGCAAGAACAACTATGAGGCATATCGTAAACTCATCAGTGTTGATATGCTTGGTATCGATGACCTTGGCACAGAGCCATCAGAGGTAATGGACTATGGTAATGTCTATACACCTGTCATCGACCTGCTGACAAAGCGTTATGAAGAGCAGCTTTTCACCATTATCACCACCAACCTCACACCCCAACAAGTTCGAGAGCATTATGGTGACCGTATCGCCGATAGGCTCAATGAAATGGTCAAGAAAATTGTATTCAACAATGGAACTTATCGTACAGACAAATTGGCGACAACTATTTAGTCGCTTTTCAAGCCCTCGTGCACTGGGCTTGCCCATGTGCCACTTTATTCCAGTATCGGGAAGCTCACTACCCGTTACGATTAGCATCGAGCGTTGAGTTGACCACATGAATCTGCAAGCAGAGGTCTCGGTATCTGGCATAAAAGTGTGCTCACACATGATTGGTCAAAAAGTCCTATTTAACATCTGTAGCTTTTATCAAGTAAGTCCAATCGGCTTGCCGATGCCACTTCTATAAAGTCAGGGGTAGCCTAATACCCCTACCTACTATCGATGTCGGGGAAGCTAGCCAGATAAAACAGCAAGCTTTTAGGGTTACTATGACTTTGGTGGTTCTTCGAATAACAATATTCAAAATGACAAAAATCTGGCGACTTCACGCAAAGACGGATATGCAGAAGAGGCTTGCCTCTGTCCACTCAAAAGTAAGGAGGGGCAGCCTAATACCCCATCTCCACTTCGTTTGATTGGAGTCTGCCAGTTAAAGCAAGCCTATTATGCATGTTGGAGTCGATAACTGCGGAAAACATCTCTGCATACAGGAGTTCCCTCCCGTCAATTTTGACAGCCGTGATAGACTGCGCGTTTTGAGTGTAATTCAACTGGATTCTGCAAATCATCTCTTTATTCTCATCAAGACTTCGTAAGTCGGTTTGATTGTTGTAATATCAGTGAGGATGCTTGAATGGCCGTGTTCAATAGATGTTATGAAGGATTGTATCTCGCTGTAGTAGCCTTGCGAATAGATTTGGTTGTTAGGAAATATGGGAGTAAAGTTGTTACGGGCATAAAGGTATTCGATGGTTTTGTTATGCTTGTGGACTTTCTCGTATGAGATACCGAGGACGGATGAGTGCTTTGGTTCGAAGGTCAGCAGCTCCATCTGAGAGAGGCGGTAGATTCCTTTTGACGTACAGACTTTGAGGGATTCCTCTGCAGATGTCCAGGTATAAGAGGTGGATAGCTCGAGGGTGCCGACGATGTGGGGATGACGGAGCATGAGAATATAGGACGCTGAGGCTACTTGTTGACATACAAGGATTTCTGGTTTACCGAACAGATGGCATACAAGGTCGAGAGGATGGATGTAAAGGTCGAGCAAGGCATTGCCCTCTGGATATGCCCCTGTTAAGTAATGAAGATCATAACTGATAAGATGCTTTTTTCGCAGACACTTTTGAAGGATTTGCACGGCAGGGGCATAGCGCTTCTGTAAGCCGACCATTGCAATGGGTGAACCATAAAGTCGTTGCTGGTCTATAAGTGCATCAAGTTCCTGTAGTGACTGACAAGGTGGTTTCTCGA
>JAEEGL017051039.1_pt1 | contig 16400 bp, 17 predicted proteins | sample 9134231 | NCBI WGS metagenome assembly JAEEGL01 (sample SAMN16246548, study PRJNA631951) | gut metagenome | biome: gut microbiome; feature: rumen; material: fiber-attached | host: Bos | place: Iran: Karaj | collected 2018-10
GACCGGCGCCACGTTGCGGAGGTAATCCGCGGGGTCGGAGTCCGCCTCTTTAATATACAGCTGAAGAAGCAGGACCAGATTCGGGACATCCGGAAGTTTCTCCCCCTTCCGTGGGACGATGAAGATGAAGACAACGGCGAGGTTGACCGCCTGAACAATCTCTCCATAGACGATAAGGCCGCAGAGGCCCAGGCACTGTTGAAACGACTCAAACTGAAGATATAGCGTATGGCGAATGCTCCTCAGATGAAAATCCCCATTCAGGCGGATACCAGCGACTTCGATAAAGGCGCGAAGAAGGTTAAGCAAGAGATGAAGGACCTGAACAAGGTCTCTTCCGACGCACTCGCTTCGATTGGCAACGCGCTTGGGGTAGATGTTGGCAAACTCCAGCAGTTCTCGTCTGCGTTATCCGGTTTAGGGAACAAACTCGCCCAGACTGGCAGAGAGGGTACAACAGCCTTTGGTAATATTTCCAATAGTGTTGCATCAGTTGCGGCTGGAATCGCCGGTTTAGGTCTTGCCGCCGCCATAGTCGCATTCAAGCAACTCAATGCCGAAGCAGATGCCTTTGAACAGACCATTCAGGGTGGTATCATCAAAGCGCAAACCGAGGCATATACGTCTACTGTGCGTCAAGCTATCCGTGACCAACAGGGAACGGGGAAGAATTTTGCTGGTTTCCGCCAATATGTAAAAGAGGTGTGGGCGGACACAATGGCCGCTTTCCAATCTGGATTCAATTCTGATGTCTATCAAGCGGCACTCAATGCTGGAGGACGGGCAAAAGAAATCGCCGGGGAATTATATAACCTTGAGATCCAGAGAAAGAATAATTCAGTTGAAGTATCAAGGCTGGAAGCGGAGATCGCCAAGCAGCGTGAGATAATGTCTGATACGACTCGCACGGCTGCAGAACGTGAGCAGGCTCTCGCAAGGGCGAAGGAACTAATCAACCAGAAGGCAAACCTGCAACTCCCCATCGAAAGGCAGATCCGAAACCTTATAATTGAATACAATGGTCTCGCTTCTACTACATTAAAGGACTACGATGCTGAAATCGCGGCAAAGCAGAGCGTCAATAACCTTCTTACCCAGCAGAGCACCGAGCTTCGTTCCCTTGAGCGGCAGCAGGGCGCTATTACGAATGCGGCAGAGAAAGAACGAGACGCCAGAAAGGAGATTGCAGATTTAAGTGCTCGCTGGAATCTGTTTCTGGGGGATAAACTGGAACGTGTCGGTGGTGGCGGATATGCTGCATTTGAGGATGTTTCGCTGGCCTTCCAGAACTTCAGCACTCAGATAATGGCCGATGCCCAGGTGATGGTGCCGGTTAAACTTGCCCCGCCTTCGCAAGCCAATAGGGATGAGGTCGTCAATACGGTGACGGATATATCGCAGGAATTGGAGTCGATAGTTGCATCCGCCGCCGAGAAAATGGGAGAGATTTTTGGGACGTTAGCCGCGGATCTCAGCAATGGCGAGAATGCTTGGCAGAGTTTTGAAAGTGCCGCAGTTAATGCATTTGCCGATATGGCCGTAGCCGTTGGTAAAATTGCGATTGAGGCCGGTACGGCTTCCCTGGGGATCCAGAAAGCCCTCCAGCTCAGCCCCTCTGGAGCATATATGGCTATCGCTGCGGGCGTGGCTCTCGTTGCCCTCGGCGCTTATGCGAAGCAAAGTCTTGCGAATGTTGCTTCGGGCAACTATGCCGCAGGGGCAGGGGCTGTTACAAGTTCATCGACCAATGTCGGCTCCTATGATTACGAGCAGCGCGATGTCCACGTGAATGTGACAGGCACCCTTACAGCAGATGGAGATGAACTTGTCGCAGTAATCAATAACACCAAGAAAAAGAATCTTTTGACGACATAATATATGGCATGGGCAAATAAATACAAGCTGTGTTTTCAGAGTGTTCACGGAATCGTGTACACTATTTGGATTCAGCAGGATGGCTATTCCGGAGATATTATCCAAAGGTCTCTGGGGCGTCCTCCCGTGCTTAAAAAGAAGAAAAGTGGCCCGATTTGCGGGACCTCACTTGAGTTATACGTCCAGTGCGACGTGGATGGCGAACTTACAGAGTTCTACACCTCTAATCCAAAGGAATTTAAGGTCGTCGTTTATCGAGGAAGTGCGGTTATTTGGACCGGCTTTATTTCAACTGAATTATACGCTGAGCCAGCAATCGCTCCTCCCTATGATGTTGAGGTGGTGGCAACCGATGGCCTTGGCGAATTAAAGCTGAATTACTATGAGGCGAAGGGTGACATTAATCTGAGTTCCCTTTTTGTCTATCTTCTCTCGTTCTGTGGGGAGGATAAAGACATTCACTTTGCCTGGAGCGTTTCGGAATATAATGAGTCTGTCTCAGACTTCCTTGATGATGCCCTCATTAACCTCGATTATATGGAGGGCGAGACTATTTATGAGGTCTTGACTTATGTGCTTAATTCCTTCCAGGCTACGATTCAGGATTGGGGACAAGGGCGTTGGCTTATTTCAAGAGAGACCGATATGCCATCTTCCGGCTCCACTCTCTCGACTTATTATATTCCTGCAGGTGGTGGCGGTGTTATTGCTTCAAGCGATTCGAGCATTAGCAAGAGTGCCGGTCAGATGGGTGTGGCTGATATGTGGCCTATCGGTAATTATTCATCAAAAATAGAGCCTGCAAGGAAGAGCGTAATTGTGGCTGCGCCATGGCATGCCGCCAATATGTTCTTTAATCCAGAGCTTGACTATGCGACTGGGGGATGGGGTACATCGGGGCTCGTAGACTGGGAACCTGGCGATACAGAAGTTCACCTTGGCTATTATCAGAATACTGGCGTATGGCGCAGTGGTGCATTATACCAGGATTTTCAGCTTTCAGAGTTGAAATATGCGCTGGAGATACTACTGAAAATAAAAGGGGACTATCCTCATTCCAAATATGGTGTGTATGTTCGTTATCAGGAGACCGGATCATCCGTTTACCATTATGGGACTCCAGATGGATGGCAAGATAACGATGCGACCTTTAGCCCCGGCGCACCTAATGAGCCGCAGCAAGCGCCAGAGTATGAAGATATTACCGTAGTCATTCCCAGCCCTGGAATAAGTAATCCCGGGACGTTGAGGGTATATATATGGTGTTATGGTGTTACTGTAACGGAGCCTGATTTGACGGTTTATTTGCCCACAAAGGGTTATAGGGATACAATACATATTGATAATGATGCGAGGGGAGAGGGGGAAGAGGTGGAAATACTTCACGGACGAATCCTCTCTTCTGAATTACCCGATGCGATTGTGTTGGATGGTGCATTAAAGAAGACTGTAAGCGGCACAAAGCACTTTATCTATAAGTTCTCAGATGCTCACTATTCTAATACAGACTTTCTTGCCCTCAATGCCTTGAGTTATGCCCTTTCGGCCGCGCTTCCAAGGTTGAGGCAAGAAGGAGTTTTCGATTTCTCTCAAGGTAATCTAAGAATGCCCATCTTCATGGGATTCGACGGAGCTCGGCACATCGTGGAGACCTATGAATGGGATTTGTATAACGAAGAGGTAAAGGTTTCGGCCTTAAGCCTTCCTGCTGCATCAATCACAGTCGAAAGCGAGGTCGTTCAGCCAATCGAATCCACAAGCGGGAGTCGGCGCTCATCCGGAGGAGGCAGCTCATCCGGAGGCGGTTCTTCCTCTGGCGTCAGCCTTCTCACCGTATGGAGGTCTCTCGCAAATGACGAGGCTCTTACTGGTTATGGCGACTCCACTCTGATCGCGGTGGCGCACCTCGCTGCGCTGTTTACTGTGCAGGGGAGTGGCGCATCGGCCTACCTGAAACTCGCCACGACTTTTGCTGGCCTTGTGGCCGATGGCTATATCACCGCAGGCGCATCGGCCTCTGCCTCCGACGCCCGTCTCAAGGACAACATCCAGGCTATCACGCCGGAGAAGGCCCTTGAGTTCCTTTCGCTGCTGCGCGGGTGCGAATGGGTGTGGAATGACAAACACTCAGCACTCGCCGGCCAGCGTGGCAGTGGGCTTATCGCCCAGGAGGTGCAGAAGGTGATGCCGTGGGCGGTCTTGGATTTCGATGGGGAGCTCTCGCTGAATTACAATGCCCTTTGGGGAATTGCCGTGCCGATTATGCAATACCAGCAGCGGCGGATTGAAAACCTTGAGCGCAGGGTCTCCCAGTTGGAGAAGGCGCTTGATAATATACTGAAGAAAGATGTCTAATAGCGGTGGTGTCATATCGGCTCCCGTCGATGTCAAGCGCGACATCGCTGGCGTTCTCGGAGTCCAGTCCGGGGATGTCGGCGAGCTGTGTCAGAGCGCGGCAATCAATCCGTGGAGCAAGTATAAGCCATTCAGGCATTCTTCGGTAAAGGGCGACTCTTCCGATAGGACCTCTAAAAACTACGGGAACAACATCGCTGCGGTAACGCTTTCGGAGATGCGGGCTGCGGTCAGGGACTGGACCTATAACAAGCCGAGAGGGGGTGCATACAGCGAGCCTTTCAGAGTCCTGGATTTCGATGGTTACGACCATAATGCAGTCGGGCCGACATTTGTGTTCTCCTTCCCTACAATTAAAAACAATGCGGCCTCTTCTATAACCTACGGAGGCTTCGTGGATGGAGACTCCCTGTCTATTGCGGACCTCCAGTCCGATACGCTGGCAAGCGGCATAGATATGGACTATCCGAATCCGCCGTATAGCCTCGATGACTTCTATCTGATGCTCGTCGTGTTCGCCGGCTCTACGCTTCATGTCTATAACACCGGAGTGAAACTCTCGAATGCTGGAGGAATCAGCCTCGCAACCTTCGCCAGCAATGCTTTTGCGGGTGTGTCTGCCGGCTCTTCCTGCCTTGCGGTGGCCTGCCTTGCATTGACTGACTATCTGGCCGTAGGAGACACAAAACTCGACCCTGCCGGCACTGATGTGGGATTCTGCACGAATACGTTATTCATCCCTTTGAACTTCACAACCGCTTCCGCCGAGGTGTCGCTGACTATGGGAACGGATCAGCCGTTCACCGGGATGGCGCTCGCCAATCTGGAGTTACAATACCCTTCTGCCGGTTATATCGACTGGAAGATGGTGGATCTTGTTATATCCTGCGATTCCATCAATGTCCCCGGAACGTCCTTCGCCTTTACCGTTAAACTCTACATATATCGTAACGGCTCCCTTGTCCCTGGGGGCTCGCCATATCCCACCTATATCGAGACCGTCGCCTATTACTCGGCCCTCGGTCGCTATTACTTCCAGTTCTCAAGCCCGGCTTATGGTTCGTGGCCTGGTTTCGTCCCCGCGACGGATACCGCGAAACTTGAGATAGAGTACGATGGCGGGGTAATCCTTTCAGTCGACGTAACAAACAATATATCAGGTCCAAGAACATCTTAAACCCCACACGAACAATGGAAACCATCATCAAAATTGCAGAGATTCTGGGCGCGGCAATCGCCGCCAGCTGGATCACTCGGATCCTCACAATCAAAGCCCGCGTGAAGCAGGAAGACGCTGCCGCGGTCAAGGCTCAGGCCGAGGCCAAGAAGGAGCAAATTGACGCTATCGAGCAGCTCGTGGACTCCATCTACAAGCCGACTATCGAGGACTTAAAAAAGGATGTCCGCGAGTTGAGGGATGAAGTGAACCAGGTCCGCTCGGAGAACGAGCGCATCCTGGAGGAGAATCGGCAGCTGAAAGTCGAGAACCAATTCCTGCGTGATACCATTATGGAGATCAAGCCGGCCCTCCTCCAGCCTCGTAGCAAAGACGGTAAGTTCACCAGCAAGAAAGAGCAGTAAGACTATGACCCGTGCCGAGATCCTAACCGCCATCAAGCGCTACTTCACCGTACAGGAACTTGTCTGTGACCACATTTACAAGAAGTGGGGCGAGCAGGCGTGGCAGTTCCTGGATACCAATCTCCTTTGGTGTCTGCTTATCATCCGCAGGGATATAGTCAGGCAACCGCTCATCTGCAATACGAAGCGGGCCCATCAGAGGGGACTTCGCTGCAATATGTGCCAGATGGTAAAGGAGAAGAAGGAAGTATATCTGACCTCCCATCTTTTTGGTAAGGCGCTCGATCTGTCAAGCACTACCCCCACGATGACCGCGGAGAAGATGCGCGAGCTCATCAAGGCAAACGCGAATCTCCTTCCGTGCCCTATCCGCATAGAGGGGGGAGTGAATTGGCTGCATTTTGATGTCCTGCCGCAATATGGCATAACCGCGAAGGTCTATGAGTTTAGGTCGTAACATACTGGTCCTCGCGGCGGCGGTGTCTCTCTTCTATGGCTGTTGTGCCACCAAAGAAGTGATAAAGTGGCAGAGGGACACCACCTACATTGAGAAGATTCAGGTGGACTCCATCTACAAGCGCGACTCGGTAATGGTCCGCGAGAAGGGAGACACCATTTACATATACAAAGAGAAAATCCGTGACCGCTACCGGCTCATCCGTGATACCGTGCGACTGGTCAAGATAGACAGCGTGGACCGTCCTTACCCGGTTGAGGTAGAGAAACCCTTACCCGCGTTCCGTAAGGCCGAAATCGAGGCGTTTCCGTGGCTTGTGGGGGCCATTGTATTGCTGCTGATTTGGACGTTCCGAAAGAGTATAATCAAACTATTGAAGATATGAAAGAGATATTGAAACAGATCTGGAACTGGATTGTCTCCATTCCGCAGGATAAGCTGCTGCACGATTATGCGGCCCTGCTCATCGCTATGTTCTCCTATGCCGTACTCTTCCGCTTCGGAGTTCCCAAGTGGTGGTGCTTCGGTATCTCCAATGCCCTTGCGTTGGCGGCACTCATCGGTAAGGAAATCTACGACTCCAAGCACGCCGGTCACGAGGTTGAGATTGCTGACGTACTGTGGGGGTGCTTTGGCATACTCAAATGGGATATTGCCGCGTTGATTATGTGCCCTAATAACATTTGCATATTATGAGTCAGATACAAATTCCCAACGTCCGGCAAGGGACTGATGTGACCATCCGGGCGACTTTGAGCGATAGCGGAGTCCACGTCGATTGGTCGGAGGTCTCTGAGATCGCGGCATACATCTATTCTGAGGATCAGAGGCAGATCGCCGGTAAATGCTCAGTTGAGGTTGACCCGCTCGACAGCGAGGTTCTTATCTGCGAATATCCCGCTACTGCACACCAGTGGCTCGGCGTCCAGAGTCTTGTTATCGTCTGCGACTACGACGATCAGCACTGCACCTTCGATAAGAAGGCATTCGCTTTCGTGGCGACTACCGATGAGACGGCTTCCACTACCACCGTTGAGGACGAGACCGTTGAGGTGGACATCGATGTCACCGACGTTGACTCTTCCATCCTCTCGGCGGCTATCCGTGCCGCGCTGGAGGCGGCCGACCTGGCCGAGGAAAAGGCCGAGTATGCCGATGAGCAGGGTGACTATGCCAAACAGCAAGGCGATTACGCCAAAGACCAGGGAGACTATGCCAAACAGCAGGGCGATTACGCCAAAGACCAAGGCGATTACGCCGATGCTAAAGGCGATTATGCTAAGGAGCAGGGGGACTACGCCAAGGATGAGATCGACGGAGCGAAGGGCGACTTTGAGAGCCTTGACGCTCGTTTCACTCACACCGAGGAGATCTCTATCACTCTGGAGGAAACAGAGACGCCGGCTGATGCGCAGCTTCTGAATGAGTATATCGCCGCCCTTCAGAGGGCCTATCAGGCTATTGACGACCTTCTCTCCGTAAGGGGCAGCGTTATTGAGGCCGGCGAAGCCGCCAGCCAGGCTGCGATTGCAGCGAGAGACGCTGTCGCCAGCGCGATCGAGGCAACGCGGCAGGCCTTAGAGATGGCCAATGCTGCCGATACAGCGGCGAGTGCGGCCATTACTGCGGCCGGAAATGCCGCGTCTAAGGCCGTAGAGGCCGGAAATGCCGCGGTACAAGCACTACAGAATGCAACCGCCGCTGCGGCCGCTGCGGGTGACGCCACTTCCGCTGCGAATGCGGCAAGCGAGGCTGCCTCTGGCGCTGATCAGAAGGGCGACTATGCAAAGGATCAGGGCGACTATGCAAAGGATCAGGGCGACTACGCCAAGGATCAGATCGATGGCGCAAAGGGGGATTTTGAGTCCCTGGAAGCGCGCTTCGATCACGTGGACGAAGTTTCCATAACCCTGGAGGAAGAAGAAACACCACAGGATGCCCAGCTGCTGAATGAGTACACTGCGGCCCTTGAGAGGGTATATCAGGCGTTGGATGACATGCTCGCCGTCAAGGCCGATTGCGAGGCCCTCCTCGCTCAGCTCGTCGATGCCCAGAGCGTCGTCGCGGAAGCCAGACAGGCGGCGGCCAGGGCGAACGCTGGAGCCGACTCCGCAGAGGCCGCCACCTCGCAGGCCTCGCAGGCCTCGCAGGCCGCCACCACGGCTGCAGAACTAGCCAATGAAAAGGCGGCAGCCGCGGAAAGCGCGGCCGAATCGGCCAGCGAGGCGACCTCTGCAGCCAACGCCGCAGCGGGCTACGCAAATACGGAGGGCGACTACGCCAAGAGCATGGGCGAAGCGCTCGAAGGCCACGGTGTCTTTTTTGAGGAGGATAATGACCCCACACATCTGATAGATTAATTCTCATTTAATATTTAATAATATGGATACAAGACAAGGAAACCTGAAGGACTATCAGGGCAACAAGATTGCCCCGAATACCTGCTCTGCGGCGGTGCTTGACGAGGCCCGCAACCAGGGCCTGTCCGCATCCCTTCGCGTGCTTGTTGAGAAGAATGCGTTGGGGTACCCAACGTTCTCAACCGTCACGGCCTATGCCGAAGGCGAAGTGGTGTTCTACGATCGTCGTCTTTATATCTTCACAGCCGAGCATGCTGCGGGAGCCTGGGACCCCGAAGATGTTGATGAATACTCCATGAGGGCATTCATTCAAGACGTCGTCGCGGCAATCGAGGGCGGGAGCGTTATCGCCGGCTTAGCCGAAACGCTCGAGTCCTGGGCGGATGACGAGCTTTCGGTAGAAGATTCCTTTACCGGCCCGATTCGCACTACCGGAGGCGATACCCCTATCCTTACCGAGGCGGGGGGTAAGCTTGTCGGTATTGAGCCCAATGGGGGCGACTACACCCTCGCCGGCATTCGCACATCTGGTTACAACTTGCTTCGCCTCGTGAGCGAGGGAGGTATTGCCTCGGCGGTGGGGGACGGCTTTTACTTCCCCGTGCCGAAGCTCACTTTTGGGACCTTCGGTACTGCCCAGGAAAACAATGGCGTTCTCTTTACAAATTCGGACCACGAAAACGTGACGCCCACGGTTTACTTCAAGCCCCTTGCAGACGGGGTCCCCGCCAGCGCGACAGACGGAACGGTCTGCTCGTACCACGATGAACAGGGTCTCCGCTTTTATACTACCAGTGGCCCCGGCTATCTTATCGTTAGCGGCATAACAAGGACGGATGTGTGCGCACATATCGCGTGGGAAGACTGGTATGATAAATACGTTCCGACGAGCGACGAGGGTGATGGCGGAAGCTTCATCGATCTTTCCAGCCTGCTTTCGTCCACTCCGATGCGCTTCGTCAGCGAGGCCGTAAAGGACCGTATAACGGTGGATGGAACAACTGCCACCCTGGCCCGCAATGTCGGCAGCGTCAGCGTCGCTGCGAATGCGTGGACCACGGAGGAGAATCCTTCCGAGCAGGGAGGTGCGAGCACCTATACCCATAGCGCAACCATCTCGGGCATGAAGAGCGGTGGATCGGCCTGTATGACTGACGGAACGCCACTGGATGTCAACGGGTCGGTAGTGAGCTTCACGGATAACAATGCCTCAGTAAGTGAGGCCGTCGGGGTAAAGTTTGAGCTTGCCTCTCCCACATCTTCCTCGATCAGTGATATCTACGGAAGCGGTAACGACACATACAAGCTGGATGACTGCGGGCTTGAGATTGTGGAAGGAGCAAGCGGCGCCGGCATCATTACGGCCCTCTATGGACAGAATATTCCGGACAAACTTGGGGAGATCGCCCGTAGAGAGATGGACGAGACGATTGAAAGGATAACCGACCTGGAAGCAGATAAAACCGACCTGGAAGCAGAGGTGGCGCGCCTTTCGGCGATTGATCCCGATATGAAGTATGGTCAACCGAGAATTCTTTGGGGGGCGGGCACGCCAGCCGAGTCGGTCGTTCCTTCCAACTGGAAGCAACTCGCAGATGGCGGAAATAACTGGATGGGCAAACCTGCCTTTGTTGGGCAGATCTATATTAACACTTCGGTGGCGTCTGGTGGAATGTATTTGGGATATCTCACCAGCGGTTATCTGCTCGAGTGGCGTCAGATAGTTGGTTAATCAAATAGAACTTAAAAGAATATGGCAAATCTTAGATTTACAAGACTCCCCGAGAGGGGAGATGCCGTGCTCGGAGAAAAGAGTACGGGTAAAATCGTATTCCTGAAGGCCGACAGCTTTGACGCCCTTTCGGATATAGACCAGGATGTCTACGAGCCCCTGGGCACCGTCTTCAAGCGTGACGGCAATATTGTCAAGTGGATAAACATTGAGAATGCCAGCAAGACGTGGTGTGAACGCTATAGTTATAAGCTCTCGGTGACCGTGGGGGCTACCAGCGGAGTAATATCTATCCGTCAGGCATCAGACTCCTGGGTGGCCAATCACCAATATACCATCTCATGGACAAACGCCTTTGCGGACGATGCGACACATCGCGCCGAGGTGGTTGCCGCGCTCAATGCTTTTTTCGCGGCGAACGATCCGTTTACGGCCAACCTGCAAGACTGGAAAGCAGAAGAGGTGGACGGTCAGATCAACGTTCATTTTTACTATCAGACCTGGCAGCAGGCTGGGTATAACACAGCCTCGTCTGGCTTTGGGCTCACCGCCAATTTGCTCCCGGAGATCCCCTCCGTCGCCAATATGTTGCGCAAGCACGGAGGCACCGGGGGCGAGGGGGCAATTAGCAGCTGGGAGAGAGCGCTGGCCTATTTCCGCCAGGATCTCAACTCCAGCGCATATAACCCCACCTCGACCGTAACAAGTATTAAGACCACCTATCCCGTATGTCTCCCTGGATACCTGGGAACCAGCCAGTATAGTGGCGGCGACAGGTGCGCCCTGCTCCGCGAGACCTATGGGCCGGGAGAGGCTGGATGGCTCAAATATATGGAGAGCTGCAAGCCTGTTTACCCCACGGACTGGGGTAATATGGGAATGACGCCGGAAATGGCTGAGAGGTGGTCAGGAATAATGGCCACAAAGATCTACTCTTCCCAGAAGCGCACTAACGAGCCGATGTGTAAGGCGGCTTATTATTGTGCTAACGTAGAGCATGCCACCACGCCCAAGGGGACATTCCGCTTACCCACGACCCAAGAGGTGGCGGAAATCCTTGACGGGGTACAATATGGCACCAATAACAGCCGAAACTCTGATATTCTAAATGAAACCCAGGCGAAACTTCAGGGTTTGGCAGTGTCTAACGGTTCCTATTGTTGGTCTTGTTTCCGTTGTAGCGGCAACCTCGCTTGGCGCGCCAATGGCAACGGCGGTGTCTTCAACGGCAGCGACATGTACAGCAGCAACCTGGCCGTTCCCGTCTCGCTCTATGACCTGCGTAAGCAGGCTTAATTCTTAGTCCTTAGGGCGGGCTGCTCCGTCAGCCCGCTTTAGGGGTATTAAATGATGGAAAACCCTCACAAATGACACTGGAGGAGAGTTCGATTTTTGTGAATCTTAAAAAGCTTCGAAGGATGCTTTTTGAAGCGCAGTTCAACATGACAAAGGCGGACAGGATAATTTACGGGACGCCACTTATGAGGAACTGCGGCAAGGCCGTCGCCGCCTTTATCCTGGCGTACACGATAAAGGATAGGCATATTGCTTATTTGGAGGAATGTATGGGCTACTTCTACACCTTGAAGATTGACCTTGAATTTTGCGTTGAGGAGCATATCTTGAAGTATCCAAAGAAACACAGAGCCATTGCCGCTAACGGCGAAATCATTCCGGTCAAAGGGGACGCGGATATCGTCAGTTCGCGCCTAATCGAACTCTTTCGCCTTGTCGGGGAGATAGATAGGGATATTTGTAGGTGGCGAGCCTCTCTCGCTAAAGGGCAAGACTGCGTATGATATGAGTGCGCGGCAGGCTGACCCTGATAGAGGAGCGCCAGTATCATTTATACTAACCATAAGGAAAGGCGCTTAGAACGGTTCCAATTATTGGTCTTGTTTCCGTTATAGCGACAACAACGCTTGGAACGCCAATGGCAACAACGGTTTCTTCAACAACAACAACATGTACAACAGCAACCTGGCCGTTCCCGTCTCGAACTATCAATAACCCAGCATGATCACGATAGAAGATCTAATAGAGGCGTATCGGGTGGCGCGTCGAAATAAACGCAGAAGCCCTGATCAGGTGGAGCTTGAACTCCACTGGGAAGCGAATTGCTGCGCCCTTTATGATAATATCGTAAACCGCTGCGTAAGGCCCACCGCCTACACTTTCGTGACCGACTATCCAAAACCGCGAGAGGTATTTGCCTCTGATATGTCAACGAGGGTTCTCCATCATTACCTTGATATTAGACTGCGACCCCTCCTAGAGCAAAGGATGGGCCCTCATACCTTCAATAATAGGATAGGTATGGGGCAAGCGGCGTGTCAGAATGCACTTCTGAGTGATATCTATGAGGTCTCGAACGGATTCACAGAAGATGCCTGGATCATTAAGGTCGATATGAGCGGATGTTTTCCGAACATTAACCAGGATATAGCATTCGAGCAACTTAAAAGGGTAATCGTTGAGGATTACTCTGGAGCGGATAAGGACGAACTCCTCTATATCCTTCAGGTTTGCGTATTTAGCTACCCTACCCATCATTGCTACCGCAAGTCTCCCTTATCCAAGTGGGCCAAGATCTCTCCCAATAAGAGTCTCTTCAACAAGCCTGATGGCGTTGGCGCGGCTATTGGACATCTTATCTGGCAGAATGCAGTGAATTACTATTTCCACGAAATAGACGAATGGCTGATGAGCTTGGGGATTCTATTCGAACGCTTTGTGGACGACTTTGTGTTTGTCACGAGCAACAAAGAGTCATTCCTTTTATACATAATGCCGGAGCTGAGGCGCCGGTTGGCGCCGCTGGGAGCCAAGCTTAATGAGAATAAGTTCTACTGCCAACACTACACCAAAGGGGTTGAGTGGCTAGGGGCGCATATTAAGATGGATCGTATATATATCAACGGCAGAATTGTAGCTCGCGGTATGACGAGGGCTCGGCGTTTCAAGAGACGTATAGGCCCCGGAGGGATAGATCGCCTACTATCGTCAATGAATTCATATCTCGGAGTGTGTAAAAATCTTAATGGCTATAATCAGGCCCAAAAGATTATTAGGTGTATTCCGACCGGATGGTGGGCCTTCGTGAAATTCAATCGTCGGCGATGTTGTCTTGAGGCTCTTCCGCGATACTCTTTCAGAAATAGAATTATTAACCAGTATAAACTGAATTAAATATGACTCAACAAGAAATCGACGCAAGGCGTCAAAGTTTAATGGAGGAGCGCCTCGCGCTTCAAAGTGAGCTTAGCCAGATGGATTACATCGGAGTTAAGATCGCAACGGGTAGGGCAAGAAAGGCAGACTATCAGAATCAGATCGACAGAATGGAAGTCTGTGCCGGCAGGATCAATGAGATTGATGATAGCCTTGCGGCCCTAGATGCCGAAACTCCGGAAGAGACCGGTGTTGCGTAGAAAGTAATTAAAATTACGCTCTACGCAAATCTTCCACCATTTTCGTAAGCCTTTGGATCATTTTATAGGCATCCTCAGGCTTGCGGTCGTATAGTACATAGTCAAGGACCTGGCGGTTTGCCCTATCTATCTTTGTTCGGTCAAAGTTGATGTAGATGTCGGTGACGGTCTTTCTGGAGTGGCCGGCTGCGGCGGCGATGGTATCATTGGGAATGTCCAATTCGGCGGCGATGGTAGCCCAGGAATGGCGCATCCAGTTGGTGGAAATCTTTGGAAGGCCGAGGTCCTTGGCGATAGTCTGGAGCTCGTTATTGACCTTCGACGTCCAATGGTTGGTTTTGGCGTAGGTATCCAAGACGTTGAGGAGATATTTCTCCCCGCGGTATTTATTGATCAGAGCCAGACACTCCGGCTCCACCTTTATACTATACGGTTTGTGGGTCTTAGCTCGATTGTATTCCAGGCGGTCGCCATTGATGCCGGTGGCATGGATCAGATCTCCGGTATTGATACCTATCAGCATGAAGGAAATCTTGAAAAAGTCCACGTACTTCTGCTGCCAAGGTTTCACTTCGGCATTGAATAGAGTGCGCAGCTGCTCTACGAGGAGATTCTTGTGGGCAGTCGGCTCCGGCCTAACCTTGAAATCGAGGAAGGGGTAGCATTGTGTGTACTTCTTCCTCCTGGCGTCATTGAAGACAGCGCGGATATTCCGGAAGTGGATGTTTCTGGCATTCGCCTTCGGAGAAGTAAGAGCCAGAAAGGAATCGAAGCGTTCCAGCCAGCTCAGGGTAATATCCTCGAAGCGGAGATTGTCGGCGTGGGGGTCGAAGGCTCTGATCCTCGCCGCAGTGGCTTGGTAGATCTCCGTGGTCCGCGGTTGAGGCCGCGTGATCGCGTAGGCTTCAAGGCAGTCAAGGAATCGAGCCTTTTCATGGGAGTCGGGGGACATCTCGCGCTCCAGAAGGTTCTTGATCTCCATGGCGTCAAGTCCGTCCAGGCGGCGCGATTCCTGCATATTGGTCAGCAGGGTGTCTACTCTAACTTTGATTCGGGAAATTGCTTGCTGTGTTACTCGGTCTTTTGCGTAGCCCGCTTTTGCATCCCACTCGCCGGGGAGGATCTTAACGCCGGTGTTGAGGTATGCTACCTGGCCCTTCCAATAGATGGTTATTTTTAACGGAGCCGGATTTCCCTCCAGGGTCCGTCGTGTGTCAAGGTAAAACTTAGTGGTTATCATGCGCGCTTTTATGTACAAGTAATGTACAAGTAAATACGTTCAAAATCGGTCAATTTCGGACAAAAACGCACAAATTTCGGTTTGGATAGTCCTTGGGGCCGAAGATTGTGCGTTATTGTAAGCCGCTGAAAATCAGCGTTAAAACCGCGGAGAGAGCGAGATTCGAACTCGCGATACCCTTTTGGGGTACACACGCTTTCCAGGCGTTAAACCCTTCCGGCTATCTCTCCGAATTTCAATCGGTTATAAAATCTCGTTTTCTCGACGTACAAGAAATGAACAAGTAATATTGCCGAAAATTATAACCCAAAGCCATAAAAACTATTCGGTTTTTTCCTCTTCCTTCTTTGGCTGCATTGCGTCGAGCTGGCGGGACGCAACCTCGACCACTTCAGCATGGGCTTTCAGGAAAGCTCCGATCGGAATCATGAATAATCCGGTAATAGCAATACACAGTTCGTCGAATGCGTCCTTTTCATTGGCCCATGTATCGATGGTCAAAAAGACCCCCAGGACTAAAATAATTATCCCCATGATCTTGAGGGTTATTCCCCATGAGTTGATTTTGTCGGCTTTCTTGTGGTAGATTCTTGTTTCCATAATACTATGTTTTTCATTGGTTAAACTTAAACTGTTTTTCGATTTCTGATTTTACTCTTGGGGCTTCCCGCCAGTGAGGCGATCGACCATAGCGGTCAAAACGGATATGTTGTCTTCCTGGCGCTTGATTGTTTCGGTCATATTGATGAACAGTTTGACCATGTCTCCCGATAACACCACATCCCCTAATTCGGGTTTACGGCTCTGGCCTCCTGGATCTGAGAGCATTTCGCCCTCCCCGGCTAAAAGCCACGCCTGATTAAATTCAGGAAATGCCGTAACTATCTTACGGCATAAATCGGCTGATATATTTTTAGTTCGTCCTGCAGCGACGTCATATAGTCCCTGCGGTCTGGCATATCCAAGCCTCTCAGAGAGGCTTTTGACATTGGTTCCTGTTATTCGGAGGACCTCATTTAATCTTTGTGCGGCAGTCAGCATATTATCTAACCAAACGAATTTTTATTAAGAAAATTTTGGAAATACCATAATTAACTGTATTTTTGTATCCGTAAGTTATAACCAAAGGTAATAAATATTATGGGAATTCACTACAAAGAGAGGGAGATTGACTACGAGAAAACGCTTGACGGAATGGCCGTGGGCGAGTGCATCGTAATCCCCATGTCGACGAACGACATCTCACCGCTTCGTACCCGAGTATGCAAATTCTCGCAGAAATCACCGGGCAGGACCTTCGAGGTTCATAAGACGCTTAACGGGGCGTCCATCACCAGGACAGCATAAGACCCAAAGGGAGGATGGCGGC
>JAEEGL011969824.1_pt1 | contig 16399 bp, 14 predicted proteins | sample 9134231 | NCBI WGS metagenome assembly JAEEGL01 (sample SAMN16246548, study PRJNA631951) | gut metagenome | biome: gut microbiome; feature: rumen; material: fiber-attached | host: Bos | place: Iran: Karaj | collected 2018-10
ATGCTAGCATTCTTTTTTAGTAAATCTAGTCTTGTTTCTCCAGGTTTTTGATTTGCACCTGCTGCAATCATAATTAAATCAGCATTCTTGCAACAAGGATAATCTCCTACTTCAATTTTCATTTTAGAAGGTGAAAATGCTAAGCAATGATTTAAATCCATCACTTCTCCTTCTAATCTTTCTTTATTTAAATCAATTAGGCAAAGTTCATTTACATACGTTTTTTGATTTAATAGTGCATACGCATAGCTCATTCCAACATTGCCACAGCCGATAATTACAACTTTCTTTGTTTCAACCATATTTATTCCCCCCTCTATTGTATTAATGAAGTATTAATTTGAATTATATCATAATATGGGAAAGAATAAATAACTATCATAAAAACAAAAAAACAGTAAGAAAGAGTACTTTCTTACTGAATTCAATTATGTAACGTCAAAAAGGGGTGTCCATGATTGATAAAGTGATTATTATGATAAATTATAATAATTTCTTCCACTCTTCCTCTTTAAAACCTGTGGTGATTCCTTTATCTGTAATGATAATTGGTCTTTTAACAAGCATACCATCAGTAGATAGTAGCTCTATTTTTTCTTCTTCAGACATAGTTGGAAGTTTATCTTTAAGATTTAATTCTTTATATTTTAAGCCACTTGTATTAAACCATCTTTTGATATCTAAGCCTGACTCTTTAATCCACTTTTTAAGCTCTTGCTTTGATGGATTATTAATGGCAATATCTCTTTCTTCAAATTTAATTTTGTTACTAACAAGCCATGCTCTCGCCTTTTGGCAAGTTGTACATTTTGGATAACAAATAAATAATGGGGTCATTGGGGTGGGTCCTTTCGAATTCGTTTTTACATATTATATCATCATATGCTTGGATATAAAATAATTGTTGCAAAAAGTTCCAGACCTTCGGGCTGTTTTTTGGGATTTTCTTTAGAACAATTGAAATTTCTGAAACCCGCTTCTTTCTAAGTGCTGGTTGACATTCAATTATGCGTTTTGTATTTTTACTATTTTATCATTTTTCGATACTTTTTCTGGGTTTGACTGTAGGAAGACTGTCAAGTAAGATTTTTGAATATAAAAAAGATCACTCTTCAATAATGAGGACACCCTTATTTCTTTTCAAATGAATACTTATTACATATTACTTCCTTTGGCTAATTGCATTATACACTATTAAATCACACAATCTATTTTTACCTCTATATTTATCAATACCAAAAAACATCTTCTTTGTATCTCTAATATCTTTTTCCAGAATGTTTCCTACTATATAAAACATTAACACTATAAATATTATTAAGGCTATACTCTCATTCGTAGTAAAATGATTGAAAATAATTTCAATGCCTTTTTCCCATAATACCAATAATAGGCTAAAAACAATTGCTGGTTTAATATATTTGTTTTTTTGTGAATTATACATTTTTTCAATTTCATCTCTTACTAGCATTGTCTTTTGGAATGAATTAATTTGCTTTTTATGACAATAATTATTAATCCATCTTTTTTGTAATCTGTCATATTCAGCCAATACTCGAATTCTATATTTTTTCCCTTTAAGTTGAGATATTTCTTTTTTTGTTTTCCAACTACATTTTTCTGACATCAAATCAAATAGTTTTTTAAACAACTTTTGGTTTAGAAACTTGTGAATCAAAAAATAGAAACCAACTAAACATATAACTATTCCAAATTGATAATCTTCGCTTGTTTTTACTTTGAGACTTATGTATAAGAAAATAATTTCTAGTATCAAAATAACCTTTTGTATAACAATATATTTTTTACAATATTTATTTATTAAATCTACTTGATTTTCATAATTGTGTACTAATTGCTCTATCATTCTTTCTCCTATCTTACTATAGTTAGTATTTTTTAAGAATCATGATGTTTTTTATGATAATCTGCCTGTGAAAAGAAATTATTTGAAATATCTCTTAACTCACTAGCAAATCTATGATACTCTACCTGTGTTTCTTCTGCTCGTTCCTTCCACTTATTTCCCAACTCAATCCATGCTGTTCCCTCTTCATCCAGGCATACTGCACCTACAGAATTAAATACTTTAATAGAATATCCTTTTCTTATTTCATCAGCATCTTTTGCATTTAAAATACTTGCGACACTTCTATCTATCCAAAAGCCATTAACATCTTTTGGACTAAAAGCAAGTACCTCGCCAAAGCAATGTAAGGCAACTTCAAGTCTATCCATTTCTGTTGCTATTTCTTTCATTCTTACTAACCATTCGTTGATTTTTTCTTTGTCTATTATTCCATCATCATTGGTTCCCGGAACTGTCTTCCATATCTCTAATAGTCTATATGCATTTGTTGCAAGTTTATCATCATTATTCTGTTTGTTTTCTTTATCATTACTAGCTTTAAAAGCAAGACAAATGATTTGCATATATATTTCAGGTTCTTGACTAAGCCTTTTTTCTATAGTAATAGGTCTATATTCCTCATCATAGCTTAGCAAAGGTAAGTACGCCCATTCAATTTTAAATAATTCATCCTTATTGTATTCTTTGTTTTGTAAATCTTTTATGACAGTCTTTATATCATATATATCAATTTGATTCATCTCATCTTGAGAATTAAGGCTACACATTAGTGCTTTTGCAGATAATTCCATACTAAATGATCTTTTTTCATACAATGCCATATTAATTAATTCAACACATTTAATAGGTCTATTAGCTTCTATTAGTTTTTCTATGGCATAATTATAATCACTACCATCTTCCACAAATCTAATGTCAACCGTTTTCCAATATTCTAATTCATCCTCTTGCAAAATCAATTTAGCTTTATCCCATATACTTTGATTATTCGGTAATTGAATCAATAAATTAACTTTTCCTTTTGTAGATAAAGTATCCATATTTATGGAATCAAACCACTCAAATCCATTTTTTGAAAACTTCTTTTTTACATATCCCTGAGCTATTAAACAATTTTCCATGTTCAATAATCCAATAATTTTCTTTTCGTCTTCAACAGATAAATCTATATTTCCAAGAACAAATCCAACTCTATATCCATCTTTAACATCTTTACCAAATTCAACCACGTTATCAATTCCATCTTTTAACAACTCGGATACATAGCCGACTTGCTCTGATAATAGTTTTTGTTCTTGCTCATCATAACCACCTTTTTCTTCATATAAGTCCCAATAATTTCCTGCGAAATATCGTTTATAGTATATTTCCTTTTTACTAGGTCTTAATCTAGGTGATAGTTCTTCTAATTTTGAAATTGCTTCTTTAGGTAATACCCATTTAGCCTCACTATATTTCCTGTGTCTTAGAATTAAATCTTCAATTCTATTCCATATATAATACTTTTCTGTGTCTGGCAAATTAAGTATTTCCTCGGATGAAATTTTATTTAAAATCATACCAAAGAGTTCTTCTGGGACACTATCCATCACATCTATAAGTTGAATAATCCTTTTAGAATTGTCATTAGAATAATCAATTGCTATATCGATTAGATCTCTATATTGTTCATATACTTCTTCTTTTGTTACTTTTAAATCATTCTCATTTATTCTATTATTCCATTTAGGCTTATATGTTGGAAAACTTATAGTCTGATACTTAGGCATTAATTGCATTAAAAATTCCCAACCTATATCTTCGTTTTCCTTTAAAATCATTTCGATAGTTGCTTTCCTTAATGTGAAATTAGCTTTAGTCTGCGGAAACCATGGTAATAGTATTCTAGCCATTATTTCAATTGCTTCTTTATCATATTTACTCATCTTGCTTAAAGTATCAAATACTGACATTAAATAAATTGGATTCCAAGCTAATAATTCTAAACTCCAATATAAGCCATTGGTATATTTTTGAGTTATAACAAATTCATCTTGTCCTTCCATTAATTGCTTAAATTCATCCAGATTATTATCAATAAATCTGTTAATCTGCTTTATGTATTCTTCTTCATCAATCTCTGCTATTACTGGAAGTAATTCATCCAAACTTGCGATCATTTTCCAGTTTGGTGAATCTAACAATTGATGGACCACCATCCAACATGAAGATTTCACTTGATACTCGCAATTCATCATCTTTTCATGCAAAGATTTTATAATAGCAAAAGATTCTAAAACTTCTTTCTTCATTTGTTTTGAATAAATCATTTTTTTTCCTATAATATTGCTTAAATACCTTTTTTGTGGCTCCAACTCAAATTTTGGATCCTGTTCATCCAATACTTTTAATGACATTTCTTCAAATTTTTTAATATCATCTGGGAAATAATTCTCTGAAAATCTTTCAATTAGTTCTTCTCTTTTATTAATTTGCCAGCAATTATTTCTGTAATCAACATACTCCGAGTTTTGCCCTAATAATTTTCTTAGATGTTTTATCCATATTTCATACTCTTTTCCTATTAATGTGTTAATAATCTGCTTCTCTTCCTCATTTTTTTCATTCCAAGTTCCAACTAGTGCACATATTTTCATAATATCTTTTTCTTCATCTATTAAAGGAGAAGAATAACTTGAAAATAAATAATCATCTAGTTTTTTAGTTTCTTTATCCTGTTCATATATTTTTCTTCTATCATATTCATCCAAAAGATAATTAACGCTTCCCTTTCTGATAAATGCTGTGGATGCATATACTTTTCTTTTAATATTGGCTTTTTCTTCTTGTCTTGATACTTTTCCTTTTGGATAATCTTCTACTATAGAATAGACTCTATCAACATTGTCCTTAGAAATATAAATATATCCATAAATATCCCCTTTATATTCGACCACACCAGTTTCAACATGTGGTCTAGGTTGTATTTTTTGACATAAGTCCTGATATTCATTATCATCTTGCATTAGTCCTTCAGGTATTCCTTTTCGTTTTTTTGTTTTATCATCTATTCCAATTATAATAAATTTATTTTTACCATAACTTTCTGAACAATTCAAAAAAGCACATACATCTTCTATAAAGTCCGCTTTACGGTCTCCAAAGTACGGTATTTCTTTATAATCCAACAAAGGTCCTTCATTAGGTCTATTTTCAATAATACTCAAAATTTCATTATATAATTCCTGTTCCATTCTACCTCCTATAAAACTTTGCATTATTCAATTATCTTATATCATATTCTGTCGGTTCTTGTCTACGGGTGCTTTTTGTCGAAAAATGTCGAAATTCTAAGTATTTCCAAGAGAAATAACTTGCATTCTTCCATCTTCAGAGTTAACATACACAAAACTTTGATTTTAGGAGATTTCTATTATGGAAAAAGATATGTTAAAGATTATTGTTAATGCTCGTTTCGAGGATATTTCTCGTATTACTGATGAAGACAAAAAGTTTCTACAAGCTAATTGCAACTATAAAGAGCTTCATGGAAAACTTGAATCTCTAATTACCCATAATTGTAGTGATGAAGCGGACAGAATCCTTCATGCTCTTGAAAACCTCATTGAAGACATAAATTTTGAATCTGGATATTACAATGAAAAGTATTATAAGCAGGGGTTTATTGATGGATTAAACGTTATTAAGTTAATCCTTCAAAAGCCTTCTTAGTTGATGCCCTACACAGTAAATAGGGCATCTATATTTTCCTTTTGTTTGTTGCTGTCTTTATCATACATCAAAACAAAAGTACACTTCAATTCACTTTTGTTCACTCTTCATTTTCTCCTACTTCAGCAACATATTTCTCTGACTTTGACTTTTTCTCTTTCTATTTATCTTTCTATTTCTCTGACTCTGACTTTATTCTCTTTCTCTATCTTTTTCTTTAACTCTGACTATGACTCTAGATCTGACTCTGGTGAACAATGTGCGCACATTTTTGAACATTCTTGTCACAATGTAACGTTCTTCAATACTTATGTTGACAAACTGTAGATTTTTTACAAAAAGAAAACCTATTTTCACGAGTTGAAAGTTCACTTCAATACACTTTTGTTCACCCCTACTTGTAGGCTATAAAAATCTTTGCTAAAGTATGAGAAAAGAAGCTAAAAACACTTGTAAAACAGATAATTTCAAGCTACAATACACAAAAATTTGAAAGGAGTGGTCTAGTGTCAAGAAGAGGGAAAAATGAGGGAAGCATTTTTCAGAGGAAAGATGGTCGTTGGGTTGGTCAAATCCAAATTGGGCATTATCCTGATGGAAGACGTAAGTTTGTCAAACCTTACCTCTTCTCATTTTTTTGCCATTTTTTGCTTGTATGGCGATTCCTTTTTCCATATCTTTGAACATCTGCATCATAATTCTTTCGTGTCTTTTAGAGAATTTGTGTGGTGGCATTTCCTGCTTCTGGTATTCCGCTTCTAAATAAATCTGACAGGCTCTCTTTAGTAATTCTTCAAATTGTTCATTTCTCATTTTGAGCATACCTCCCCAAATTACGTTTCTATATATATAACGATTCTGGGGAAGAATAAGGGACAAATTTTGACATTTTTATATAAAAAAGAAGAGGTGCATTTACCTCTTCTCTTAATTTAAAATTCATTTTTGTCATATGGCTTTCCAAATTGGCTAGGTGTAAACATCTTAACTATTCCTTTATCATTCACAGAAAAAATATGTAAGCATAAAACTTCAGCAACTTCTTTTGGGATTCTTCTTAAAGCAACTTGAGCTGATTCCCAACATAGTCCAAGTCCATATTTATATGCATGATTTATTCCAGATATTCTACCGTCACTCCTTGATATTGAATATCTTTTCACATTCATTCTGGTTATGATCTGCCCCAATGCATTAAGCCATCCCTCTTTATTAATTGACTGTGCAGATTTAGCATATGATTTTCCTTTACACTCAACAAAGAAATATTCACTATTCTTTCTTCCACCAACAAGTCTGATATCTACTCCATGTTGATGCAAATCACTTTTTTCGATTCTTTCTTCATGCCAATTTCCATCTTTTTTATTAACCATAAATTCAATTACTTTATTTACAACAAACTTTTCATCTATTCTCTTATTCAATTAATGATTTCTCCTTTTATGAACTAAATATTCATCTATGCTATGCTATCTATCAAATTAAATAACTCTTCTATTTTAGTTACAATTCTCTTTTGCTCTTCAATTGGTGGTATTGGCATTAAAAATTTACCAAGTTTTTTCACAGAAATAAACGGAAATGTTGTAGAATTTCCAACACTAATCATCTTTGATTTCAATGTTGATACATAATAATATATAAACTTGTAATAAATATCGTTTTTATACTTATCTTTTACCAACAATCCATTCCATTGTTGATTAGTAGTCATATCAATTTTTGCTAATGCGTAGTTGCCAATAGTTGCACTTGTACAACATAGAATTACTGTATCTTTAGGTATGATTCTGCCGGAATTACCTAATGCTAACTTTGTAATATATTGACTAGTTTTATTTATTATATGTCCCTGTTTTTTTATATCTTCTACAGTAAACCATGGTACTTCTTGTTTATCCCAATATTCCTTTTTGGTTCGTAATGGGGTAAAGCCATTAACAATATTAAACAATAAATCAAATGTTGTCCATTTCCAATTACTTGGTATTTCAAATGGATTTTCCCCATTTATTTCATCAACTTCAGGAACTGGCAACGACAAATCATTTTCAATTAGTTTTCCGTGTATTGCATCTTCTAGTACTTTGTTTTTAAGAATAGATTTTAATTTTTCTTTTTCTTGGTCATTTCTTTCTTTTTGATCTATTAGCTCAAATATCTTTTCTATATTATTTACAGCATCAATCTGCTCTTCATATGGAGGAACTATTATTTCCAATTCACTCAAATCATTTTTATTAAACCCAGCTTGAGCCATTTTTGATAATGTTTTAGTAAATTTTTGATAAAAATCAGATAAAAAATAATAATAAACAAATTTGGGATAAAATCTTTCTTCATCGTTAATACATACCTTTGCCATGGCAACATTATAAGCACCATCTTCTGCAATAAAAACTTTTCCCAAAGATCCACCATACCTAGCTAATAATATATCTCCTTTTTTAGTAAATTTTGATACTGTGTCTTTTTTTACATATACTGGAACTGGCTTTTCCCCATAATCCCTTGTTTGATATAATCTAACATATCCATCTTTCTTAATATCAGAGAATTGAGACTTTGGAGGTTGTGAACCACCTACAATATCAAAATTGTCTATTATTTTTTCTTTTTTGTAATCTGTTCTAAAGAAATATCCATTATATATATAGTAAAGTATTTTTCTTTTCAAAAGAGTGTTATTTACCATTTTAACATCTCTCCTAACTTAGATAAAATATTTACGTTTTCTTCTGTTAGTTTCTTCATTTTATCTATTATTTCTTCTGCAGTCATAGTTTCTGTTTCATCTATCTTGTTAGGATTTTTGATATCCAAATTAAAATTTTTTATATCTTCAACCTTTACTATCCATGCTTGTTCATTCTCTGTTCTATTATTCCACCATTCTTTTACTTTATCAAAATTTGATTTTTTTATTGGATTCGTTTTTGTAAATCTTTGCTGTCCATCTGGTAATTCTAAATCGTAATACCATATTTCTTTTGTGCCTTTAGGATCTTTATTAAAGAATAATAAGTTTGTAGTTATTGATGTATATGGAGCAAACACTCCCTCTGGTAATCTAACTATTGTGTGTAAGTTAAATTCTTTTAACAATCTTCTTTTTAAATTATTCTTAACGCCATCTCCAAAAAGAATAGAATCAGGCAATACGATTCCTGCTCTTCCGTTGTCAGATAATTTTTCCATTAAAAGAGCCATAAACAAATCTGCCGTTTCTTTTGTTTGGTACTCTTTAGCAAAGGATGTTTGTACTCCATCTTCTTCGATTCCACCATATGGCGGATTAGTAACTATGACATCTACTTGTTGTTTATCACTAAATCCAGAAACTTGTCCAGTTAATGAATTTCTATGTTCTATATTGGGAATATCAATTCCATGCAATAGTAGGTTTGTCATACATAGGGCATAAGGCAATTGTTTCTTTTCAATGCCGACAACATTATTTTGCATTTTCTTAATATCGTCTGAAGATTTAACTTGATTGGAATTTTGCAAATAATCCAATGTGCAAGTTAAGAATCCACCTGTACCACACGCAAAATCTAATGTTCTTTCATTTATTTGTGGTTTTACCATTTCAACTACAAACTCTGTAACAGGTCTTGGAGTATAAAACTCACCTGCCGAACCAGCACTTTGTAGTTCTTTTAACATTTGCTCATAAATATCATTAAACTCATGCCTGTCACTGTTTATATTAAAATCGGCTTTGTTGATTTCATTTATTGTTTGCCTTAATATCGTTCCGCTTTTCATATAATTATGAGTGTCATGAAAAACATCATAAACAATTTGCTCTTTAACATCCTTAACATTTATGTTCTTTAAGTCTTTAAACATTTGCTCAACAAATTCTATTAACTCATCCCCAGTTAAGCCTGTTTCATCTTTTGCCCATGTTTTCCATCTGTATTTATTTGGAATCGCACTTTGATATTTTTTTCCATCTAATGTTGCTTTGATTTCCCATTCATCTTCTTTTGTATCATATAGTTTAAGAAAAAGCATCCATACTAATTGCTCAAGTCTTTGGGCATCTCCATTTATTCCATCATCGGTACGCATTATTTTTCTTAACTTTTTTATATCTATTTGCATTAAGCAGCTTCCTCTCTATATAAAATATCTTTCATTTCCATCATTGCATTTTGGTAGTTTTGAGTTCCATCGAAGTATTGCATTATTTCATAAATCGTACCGAATGATTGCAACTCTGGAATGTTTAATACGTTTGGATTTTCTAACTCATCAATACCCTCATCTACATATTTATCTAAAATAATAGTAAGTATTTCTTTTGCCGTCTCTCCGTATTTATCAAAATAATTACTCTTTCTAACTTTTCTTGCACGCTGGCTTCTTGTTAAAGGAGCTTTTCCATACGCAACATGAACTAATAAATCAAATGGATCATATTCATCTCCAACTTCTTCTTCAAGAATATTGATATAAATAAACTTTTCTTCCATTTGCTTTAATATTTCTTCCTTTTTAGAAGCTTCATCCCAACGCTTTTTAAACATTGCATATGTTTCATATTCATCCGTAACTTTGTTTTTTACGAATTGCTTAAATGATTCTGTAATTAGATTACCGTGTTCATCAAGCAATCTTTCTTGTCTATATAATTCTTCAACATCCTTATTAGGCAAAATAATCTTAGGTCTTTTTTGATGTCCTTTTGTAACTACTTGACCAGGGATATCAATTGGCGGTTCATCTCCGCCACTTCCTGTTGGTTTTTCTCCACCATCACCGCCTTTTGGTTTTGGGGGATCAACCTCTATTATTGTAGTTTCTCCATCAAATTCTGGATCATTAAATAGCTTTGTTGCACCTGAAAAATCTATTATTGTAAAAGTAGTTTTATCAAATTCTTCAGATATTCTTGTTCCTCTTCCAATCATTTGTTTAAATTCCACCATACTATTAATGGTTGCATCAATTACAATTAATTTACAGGTCTTAACATCTACTCCTGTTGAAAGAAGTTTTGATGTTGTTACTAGTGTAGGGTATTTCTTTCTTGGATTGATAAAATTATCAAGTTGCATCTTTCCAAGTATGTCAGAGCCTGTAATTCTCATTACATATCTATCATCTTTTTCATACAAGTCCAGATTTTGGTTTATTAATGCTCTTCTCATTCTTTCTGCATGATCCTCATCAACGCAAAAGAAGATAGCCTTTTCCATTCTTCTATCAGTCTTTTTTAAGTAATTTGAAACAATTTGAGCTACTAATTTATCCCTTTTCGGCAAAACAACCAATCTATTTATGTCTGCACCTGCATATGTGCCAGCATCAACAACTTCTCCAATTGTATTTACAGTTCCAACTGGTACATCAACACCATTAATGTCAGAGTCTAATCCAACTCTGATTACTTTATATGGTGCAAGAAATCCATCCTCAATTCCTTGTTTTAGTGAATATGTATAAACTGGCTCTCCGAAATACCTAAATGTATTTATGCTTTCTTGATTTTTTGGTGTAGCAGTCATTCCTATTTGAGTTGCACTAGAAAAATAATCTAGTATTTCTCTCCACGATGACTCTTCTGATGCACTTCCTCTATGGCATTCATCTATAACAACTAAATCAAAAAAGTCTTTAGGAAATTTTTCATATAAATTAAGCTTCCCATCATGTCCTTTTAGTTGTTGATATAATCCCAAATAAATTTGAAATGCTGGATCGTATTCTCCGCTAATTTTTGTCATTATGTTTTTTAATGGTGCAAAATCATTAATCATTGTCTGATCTATCAATATGTTTCTATCAGCTAAAAATAATATTCTTTTTTTAGTTTTAGACTTCCATAATCTATAAATAATTTGAAAGGCTGTAAAGGTTTTTCCTGTTCCTGTTGCCATAACTAACAATACTCTATCCTGATGTTTTGCAACAGCTCTTAACGTTTTCTCTATAGCTATTTGCTGATAATACCTAGGTTCATATTTACTTGGATATAAAGGTTCTTTAATTACATTTATTTCTTCCTCTGATAGTTCTTCTGCTTTTACAAATTCTTTCCATAGTTCTTCAGGGCTAGGAAAATCATTTAACCCAATTTCTGTTTCTTCGCCTGTAGTCATATCCTTTTTTATGAATGAGTCACCATTTGAAGAAAATGCAAAAGGAACATTCAGTATAGTAGCATAATCCATTGCCTGTTGCATACCATAGCCAACCTCATGATTGTTATCCTTAGCTTCAACAATAGCAATATAAGTCGAATTATAGCTTAATAGATAGTCAACCCTTTTCCTTTCTCCACGTTTCCATTCTCCCTGACCTTCATCAATGATTCTACCATCGGTTATGGTTTTTTCTTCATGTATATCATTATATTCCCATCCTGCTTCTAGTAGAGCAGGGGTTATATAACGAGTTCTAATTTCCGCTTCACTTAAGCTTCTTTTATCATCCATATTTTTACCCCCAAAAATCTAGACAAATTTCCATATTAATAATATATCATATTATTTCGTTAGTTTCCATATTATATAATTCGACACAAATCACAAAAATCCCGCTTCTGGCTTTCCTTATTTTCTCTATATTGCATACTTTGTCTGTGGATGACTGTCATTTGACTGTCAAAACCCCTATTTGTGCTATTCTTGAAAAAACAAGAACCCCCAGAGTATTTGATACTCTGGAGGTTTCTATTTCTTTTGGTTGCGGGGAGCAGGACTTGAACCTGCGACCTTCGGGATTCCAATATAAAAAGCCACAGTTTCTGTGGCTTTTTCTCATTTTCTCTTCATTATTGTCCATTTTTCTTGTTCTTTCTTAGTAAATGCGACATATTTATAATCACATATTGCCCAAGTATTATAAATCTTTCTAAAATACCCTCCTTTTGGAATACATTCCTTGTAATGTCTAATTGTCTTGTTAGCAAATCTTTGTCCTTTTTTACAGGATTTTTCGCATTTACCACTAGGATACTTTTTGTAGCTCCTGCTCATATTTATCAGCCTTTCTACTACTTAAGCAAGTAGTTACAAGGCCTTTAATATTCCTATCATAATATCCTCCTTTTAAAACGATATATAATCAATCTAAGTTATATATGAATTATCCATCTAATATCTTCTTTAATCTTTTCTTAAGCATTTTTCTTCGATCATTAATAAACTTCTCAAAATCCTTAATTTCTAAACTAGTATTAGCTCTTACTAAGAGATCCTTAGGAGATTTTTTATTGTGTTTTGCCCATTTTTGCAATGGCATATCACCTTTTGACTCGTTTTCAGATTTTTCTATTAATTGTATATTTAAGCAAGAGTTATAATTATTTTTGTCTCTAAAAAATGCCTCTTTATTGGGAGATAACTTCAAAGTAGATAAAATACTATTTCTCTTCTTTTCAAAAATTGACTTTGGGTGCATATGATCTTCTGCTACTCTACCCATATTGTTCAAAACAACATCTGAATACAACAAATTTAATACAATTCCGCATTTACTTGTACCATACTGCGAACTCAATAATTCATCATGTCTATCATCATTAAACAAATAATTCTTTCCTGAAGAACTATTATATTTTTCAATTATTTCCTTTGCTGGAAAATGTTTCAATTTTGTTCTATTTATAATATTTCTCGTAGCAGACAATACACTATCAGACGTACCACCAAATATTCCATTTAGCAAAGACTTACTTAACCAAGTAGATATTTCCTTTTTATCTGTTTTATTATAAATAGGTTTAACAATTTTCTTTGCCAAATTATTCTTATAGATATAGTACGCAATTGGAATCGCAGCATTTTTAGCTCTAAGCATATCATCATTAAAGTTTAATTGACTTAACAATTCAAATGTTGCCGCTAAACTTTTCTTAATATCCTTCCATTTTTCTTCAAATTTTAATATATTTTTTTTATTAAAGTTGTCAATTTTAAACCCAACATCAACATCAGATAAAACAAGAATTGCTTTTAAAACAAAATCTTGAGAAACATTAAATTTTGGATTTCCATACGATCCTATTTGCTTTCTAACTTCATCAATTTCTTTTTTTGGATTGTCTTTCCAATACGCGGATGATATTGACATCAATAAATCAGAAAAAGAAAGTGGCGTACCTCCGCTATTAGCTCTAATAAACATATCTAAAACTATATCTTGATTCTGTTCATCAATACAATAATAGTTTATAACTTTGGTGTCATGAATCATGTCGTATAGTTTATATAGAGTTGTTTTAGCAAATTTATTACTGATTCTCTTTTTCTTTTTTAAATAAGTATCAATATCGTGTTTTGAAAATTTTAGTATATCTCCAACTTTAAACCAACAATTAAGCTTGTTTTCTTCGTTTTCCAGCTCATCTTTCGACAAGAAACTAAAATTATACATCTTTTCATTTTCTAATTCATTTGACATTGGTTCAGTTATCTCTAAATATAATTCGGTCATATCCATTGGTGTATTCTGCTCATTTTCTAGCCACCTTTTATTAGCCTTCTTAACCTTGTAAGTTCCAGAAAATCCAATATAAATACTTGTTAATCTTTGCTGTCCGTCAATAATAGCAAAAAAATCATTCACCAAATTTTCAGTTGCAGCAGGTGGATTATTCTCATTGAATTTTTGAACATAATCCTTTATAAATGAATAAAACTTATAGTCATGCTTAATAGTACTATTGGTAATCCTCCATATCATAAAAGAATTAATTGGATATCCTCTCATTAAGCTATCAAACAACTTTTCTACTTGTTCCCTGCTCCAAATGAACTTTCTCTGTATGGCAGGCAAGAGAAATGTTTTTTGCTCAATTTTATTCATGGCATCTTTTATACTCATTGATTCGTAATTATTCATTCTTCTTCACCTCAAAACATATTAAGATACTAACCTTGTTCGCCTCAAAAGTATTTTAGCACATTCATCCATATATCTACAAATAGTGATTGATTTCTAGTTTATTTATTTCTATATTTGTTAAATCCAATTACTTCCCTTGACACTCTCCTCTCTCCGTGCTAAACTACCCTCAACCAATTTTTACTCATATTTACCCTATTTATTAAAGTTTATAGCCTACTCTTCCTTTATGACCATAACTGATGATAGCTTCGCTCTTCGCGTCTCAACAAACGTCAAAAAGGAGGATTCTTATGCGGTTCACTGTTTTTGGTATGTTTGGAAGTCAGTATCCTTTCTTCCTTCAGAACGGACAGTTCTTCTATTTCTCGAACAACAACTGGGTTCCATGCAATATCCAAGGCATCAGAAACATTTCTCCGCAAAACATTTCAATTGATGTTGGCAAACCAATCTTGGTAATCTTTGCTGACCAGCGGTACAACTTCTACACAGAACCTGTCGCTAGAATTGAAATTACGATGTAACAATTTCAATAAACACGAACCATGTAACTATTGATTCGTGTTTTTTTTGCGTAATTAACAAAAAAGGCAATCCTTTAATGTTTCCTTATTTCACCACTATTTATTTCCAAAAGTTCAACTCCATATATACATTGAACTTTAGTACCATTTTTAAGTACCTTAAGTTTATTCTTATGCAAATGTCCATGTATATTATAAGGAGTTTTATTTTTATACAAATAATTTGTTATCCCTTTTAAACCATTATGAACAGGGTCGTCATTATAGTTCCAAAAAGGACCTGAATGAGAAAAAAGAATATCTACTTGTTCCATTTTATTAAGGAAATCAATACTTTCCATATGTGTGAATGAAGGATATTCTTCATTTTTATACCTAATACTTCCTTGAATTCCACCTATTCTCAATCCGTTAATATTAATAACTTTTCCATTTAAGTTATTGATATTGTAATGTCTAAGAACATCACATCCATCGTGGTTTCCAAGTAAGCCGACCATTTTTTCTTTTGAAACATTTTTTATAATCACCTCATAATCGCTGTAAGTTATATCACCAAGTAAACAACACAAATCATAGTCATCAACATTTTTTAACTTATCTTGCATTTCAGGTTTAATTGCCAAATCCCCATGTGTGTCTGCAATTGCTAGTATTCTTATGTGATTATAGCATTTATTGCATTTTCCAAACTTCTTAAACAATTTATCTTCATTAATGGTGGTTAAATTACTATTAACCTTATTTTTAAATATAAAGTCAAAAATCATTTTTCAATTATTAAGAGCCTTTCCTAATATTTCTAGATTTAACCTGTGAAATCCTATCTCTATCAAGTATTAAGTATATCATTGAGGGGAACATATTGCCAATAAAATGCCCTATAAATTCCTCTTTTACCAGACTGTCACTCCCTCTCCCTCTTCAAAAAATATCAAACAAAAAAGTAGCCACATTCCCTCTCCCACTAGGAGTATGACTACTTCACATAACGCCACCCACACTAAAGGTTCCAGACCTTCGAAAACTAATCATTTATCTAACTTACTACCTTATCCCCTTCTCAATCGTTCTGCACATTTTCCTTTGGACTTCTAGGTTCTTATCTAGCATATTATATATGCCATCTTCTGAAAGTACTCCACGCTTTAAATCAGCAGGTAGTTTTCCTTTTTCATCAGCTTCAAAATCTTCTTTCCATTCTTTGCTAGCATAATATGAAGCAAGCTCGTGTATACCATCTTGCACCTTACTATATTCTTTCAATGCTTTTTCCAAGTTCTTAATCGCAGTATTTGATGTATTTAGTAGTCTTTCCATTTCTTCTATTCTTTTTATTTGGTTATTCATATGATTCTCCTTAAAATGTATTTCAAATAAATGATAATACATTTGCAATTCAATTAGTTAAACTTTTTGTCAAAAA
>JAEEGL012458584.1_pt1 | contig 16399 bp, 10 predicted proteins | sample 9134231 | NCBI WGS metagenome assembly JAEEGL01 (sample SAMN16246548, study PRJNA631951) | gut metagenome | biome: gut microbiome; feature: rumen; material: fiber-attached | host: Bos | place: Iran: Karaj | collected 2018-10
CCACACCCTACCTTGTATAGGATGTCTGACACACGCTATCTCTATCTTCTCATCCGTTTCAAATCACTCTTGCTTTTCTGTCGAAAGCGGATGCAAAGATACAACCATTTTCCAAACTACCAAAATATTTTTTCATCTTTCCCTCAAAAAAAATTACAACTGCATGAAAAACAGCGTCAACAAAGTCAAAAAATTTTTCATCACACCCCCCAAACCAGCCCGCAAAACACCCTAAAAAGTCGTTTTTCTTCCAAATTTCGGCACACAAAAGGACAAAAACGCCACAAAACAGGCAAAATTTAAATATTTCATTGAATATCAATATACTAGCAAATTAATGTACACTAACTACCATCTACCTACCAACTGCCTGTCTTCCCCCTACCAACGCCCTACCAACTCCTACCGTGGTAGGAGTTGGTAGGGCGTTGGTAGGGTCTTGGTAGGGGGATGAGACGAATTTGTAGCTAAGAAATATTGACAAAAATATATTTAATGAATATATAATAAAAAGGATTTTTTGTAGTTATTAGGGCAGTGAAAAGGTTTTGGAAGATAGTATCGAGGGTGCTATTAGCGCTGGGGCTGCTGGTGTATATCATTGTGGCTCTGGCCAATTATTCCGTTGTGCAGTCGTATGTCGGCGCGATGGTGGGCAACTATTTCTCGAAGGAGTGGGGCGGCAAGGTGAGTATCGGCTCGCTCCACGCCATGCCTTTCGACCACCTTATCATAGACAATATCCTCTGGATTTCGCCCACTGGCGACACCATCTGCCGAGGCGAGTCGATAAGGGTGAATTTCGACAAGTTCCCCTTCGACGGCAGCGGCCTCGACCTCGACGAGGTGCATCTGAAGAACGTCTACTACCATCTGGGAATTTCAGAAGAGGGTCTCAACCTGAAGTTCCTCATCGACTATTTCAAGTCGGACAAAGTAAAGAAGAAAAAGAAGAAGGAGCACACGCCCTTCTATGTGAAGGCCAAGACGTTGCTGATGGACAACGTGCATTACCGCATGGACCTGAAGGACCACCGCAAGATCATCTACCCCTATGGCGTGCAGATTCCTCACATGGAATACTATCACATCAACGCCAAGATGAAGAACATCCTCGTGGTGGAGGACGACGTGACATGCCGCATCGTGCGCTTTGCCACCGAGGAGAAGAGTGGCTTTGTGCTGAAGGACATGGCGGGCGACGTACACGTGAGTCGCTACGGCATCACGGCGCAGAACATGCACATCAAGACCGGCGCGAGCACCATCGTGCTCGACGCCGAGCTGAAATACAACACCTGGAAGGGCATCAGCGGCTATGTGTCGACGGTGCAGCACCAGGCGACGCTGAAGGAAGGCACTCGCGTGTCGATGAGCGACGTGGCCTATTGGGCACCGGTGCTATGGGGCATCGATGCCGTGGCGGAAGCCGAAGGCACTGCCTCGGGAACCATCGACTCGCTGACCACCGACATGATGGTGCGCTGGGGCAAGAAGTCGTCGGCCCTGGTGGCAGGCACCGTGAGAGGACTGCCTCGGATAGACACCACCTCGTTCGACCTGAACCTGGAACACCTCAGCACCAACATCAACGACATGACACCGCTCATCAAGGCGCTGAATGCCAACTCCTCGCTGATGTCCATATTCAAAGAGATTGACCACGTGAATCTCAGCGCGACGATTCAGGGCGGCATCAAGGACAACCTGGCCGTCAACCTGCTGGCCGACTGCCGTCCCGGGCAGCTGCGCACCGACATCACGATGCGCCACACCCCGGGACGCTACATCTTCAGCGTCGACGCCGGTAGCGACGGTCTGGGATTGAACCTGCTGAAGAGCGACTGGTTTACCCACAGCGGCTTCGACCTGAGCGTGGACGGCATCTGGAACGGTGAGTTCAATGATTTCAACCAGTGGCGCCGACGGTTGGATCTGGCCATCGACGGCCACTTGACCAACAGCGTGGTGAAGGGTCACTCGCTGAGTGCCGCCACCATCAACGGCGAGATGCACCAAGGAATACTCTCCGCCGCCTTCGAGTCGACCGACAGCCTGGCCAACCTCAGCCTCGAGATGCAGGTCAACCTCGCCGACAGCTTGAAGAGCTACTCGGCTGACATTGATATCGTAAAACTCGACCTAGGCATCCTTCCGCGTCCCCTGTCCACCTCGCTTATCGCCGACTTCAGAGGCAACACGCTGGACGACATGAACGGCATCGTGAGGGCGCGGTCGACACAATATGGAGACCTACACCTAAGAAACATAGACCTCGACGTCGAGGCCGACCCGCGAGGCAAGTTCATTGGATTGGAGAGCGACATGGCCGACATGGACCTCCGCGGCCTGTTCAACTACGGCGACCTGCCCATGATGGTGCGCTATTTCGGGCAGCTCTACCTGCCTGAGATGTTCCAGTCGGAGCAGGTTATCGACAGCGCGACAGCCTCGCTGCTGGCCGAGAAGGCAGTAGCGTTCCGGTTGCGCTGGCACGACGACGGCCATCTGCTGCACAAGCTCACGAAGGACATCACCCTTGCCAGCGGCACACGCGTCGACATCACCTACAACTTCGGCGAACAGATGAAGCTGGTGGTGAGGAGCGACTCATTGAGCTTCGGCTCGATAAAGCTCGAGAACGTAGGCATCATCGGGCGTCCCGTGAGAGAGCACTACACGATGCAAGTAGAGTCGCAATACCTCCATGTGGGGCAGCTGGAGTTGCTCGACCAACTGCACACCACCATCAGCAGCTCGCGCGAGCTGGCCACGGCCCGATGTGTATGGGGCACCGTGGAGAGCGCTTCGCACGGCGACTTGATGCTAGGCCTCGAGGGCAACAGCATACGCGTGATGAATTCAGAATTCTTCGTCGACAAAGTCCCCTGGACGCTGTCCGCCGAGCAGATGACCCTCACCGACGACGGACGGCTGGGCATTGTCTGCGACAACCTAAGTGCGGAAAGCCAACAGCAGAAAATCAACGCCCACCTGAGCATCAAAGGACAACCCAACGACTGCATCGAGCTACACTTCAACAATTTCCAGCTCGACTTGGTAAGCGACCTGCTGCTCCAGGACATCCCCATCGATGTGGAGGCTGGCATCAACGGCCGCTTCTCGCTCTATGGTCTCAACGAGATTCCCTTCTTCAACGCCAACCTCAATCTCGACAGCTGCGTGCTGAACAAGCATCCGCTCGGCGAAGTGCACCTGGAGAGCAACTGGAACGCCGAACTCAACATGCTCGCCCTCCAGATGCTCAGTCAGCCCCTCAGCGCCACAGGATGGATTGAGCTGGGAAAAACAAATCCCGACCTCTCGTTTGATGTCGACTTCAACGACTTCGACATGTCGGCCGCCGAGCCGCTGCTCACCTCGTTTGCAAGCCATTTCGCCGGACTCCTGAACGGCAACCTGAGTGTCAGCGGCGACCTCAACAACCCCCTGATTGTGGGCGACGCAATGGTGGACGGTGGCGAACTGACCCTTGACTTCACCAATGTCAACTATCGTTTCTCCGACACTCTCTTGTTCACCAACAACACCATACAGCTCAACAACTTCGACATCCTTGACCCCCTGGGCAACACAGCCACAGCCAACGGCGAAATCTCCTTTGGGCAGGAACAGAATGTGACCCTCGACCTCAACGTCAAGACCGACAACCTGCTCATCCTCGACCAGAAGAGCGGCGAACAGTTCTACGGGAAACTCTTTGCCTCGGCCGACGGCCAGGTGTCGGGGCCGATAGACAACCTCGACATCGCCGTGCGCGCACGCACCAACCCGGGATGCGAACTGACGGTGCCCATCACCTATCAGCAGAGCGTCAAGAAGCAGAACTTCATCACCTTCGTCAACGACGAAACCGAGATAACAATCAGTCCTGAAGTCCAGCAGAAGAAGAGCAACTTCAACCTCGAGCTCGACCTCTCCATCACGCCCGACATGAAACTCAACCTGCCCATGGACTTCAAGGAGGTGGGGGCCAATGTCGCCGCTTCGGGCACGGGCGACCTGCACCTCAACCTCAACGGCAATGAGGCGCCACTGGTGATAGGCAACTATGTCATCACCTCGGGTCTGATGAAGGTGAGCCTCTTCTCTGTCTACGAGAAACGCTTCACCATCGAGAACGGCAGCAGCCTCAACTTCCAAGGCAAAGTGCCCGACGCCCGCTTCGACATGAAAGCCGTCTACTCGCAGCGTGTCAACCTCTCAACCCTCACAGGCACACTCTCCTCGGTCGACAACACGCAGAAATACCTCCAAGTGGAGAACATCATCGCCATCTCGGGCACGGTGCAGGACCCCAAGATGAGCTTCGACCTGCGCCTGCCCAGCGCCGACCAGAGCGTGGAAGAGGAGGTCTTCTCCTATATCGACCGCTCCAGCGAACGCGACATGATTAACCAAACCGTCTCACTGCTCATCAGCGGCAGCTTCTACAACGTCACCAACGACAACTCCACGGGTGGCGGTGCCGATGCCCTGGGCGCAGTCACCTCGTTTGTGGGCAACAGTCTGACCGACATGGTGCAGTTTGTCGATGTGAACATCGACTACAAGTCGGGTAACGAATACACCAACCAGCAGCTCGACGTGAACATCAGCAAGGACTGGGGCCGCTGGTATCTGGAGAGCACGCTGGGCTACGGCGGCGAGAGCCGCGAGATGGAGGCCAACAATGTCAACGGCGCCATCATCGACGCCCTCATTGGCTACCGCCTCAGCCCCATGTTCCACCTCTTCGCCTACAACCGCACCAACACCAACGACTATACACGCATCGACCAGCCCTACAAGCAAGGGGTCGGTTTGAAGCTCACCAAGGATTTCGACCGCTGGGGCGACCTCTTCAGAAGTAAGAAATCCAAAAAGAAAACCTCAAAAGAAAAGAAACAATGAAAAAGATATTCTTACTATTTGCCTTGACTGCCTGGGGACTTGTGGCCTGTTCTCAGGTTGACTATACCAACGACTCGCTGCGGGTGGCCAATGCCGAGTGGCGTGTCGACAGCCTCGACGGCTTCACCCTCAAGCGCTACCATTTCGGCGAGGGAGAACTCTTTTGCTCGGCGCAGCACCTGTTCGTCATTGAGATACCCAAAGACTCGCCCCGACGGCTAGCCTTTGCCTTCGACTCGGTGCTCACCGAGGTCTCCACCTTGGCCGAGCGGCGCCAAGCTTTCGCCGCCGTCAATGGCTCTTTCTTCGACATGACCTTCGGGAACCCCATCTGCTACCTCCGCATCGACGGCACCAAGCTCGGCGAGAACACCCCGGGACGCGACGACTCCGTCAACCGCAAATACTACCAGTATGCCACCCTTGCCCTCAACAGCGGCCGCCCAGCTCTGCTGGTGCCCGACAGCAACCGCCTCAGCGAGGAGCAGATGCAGGAGCGCAACCTCATGACCGCAGGACCTATGCTGCTGCGCGAAGGAGCTATGGTGCCGCAACGCGACGACCGCTCCTTTGTCACCAAACGCCACAACCGCACCGCCCTGGGCGTGCGCCCCGACGGGACGACGCTGCTGGTGGTGGCCGACGGCCGTTTCAAACACAAAGCCGAAGGACTCTCGCTGACCGAGCTGGAGCGCGTGATGAGTTGGCTGGGATGCACCGAAGCCATCAACCTCGACGGCGGCGGCTCCAGCACCATGTATATCAAAGACAGCGGAGTGGTCAACTATCCCTCCGACAACAACCGGCACGACCACGAAGGCCAGCGGCCGGTATCCAACGCCATCCTTCTGCTCTAACCCTCTCCCCTACTTGGCTATATCCTCGGGGTTGATTGTGCCGCGCTCGTTGCTCTCGATGCAGCCGCGGCCACCTCTGCTCTGCGAGGAGCATGGCGTTTCCACATCCACATACACAATGCTCTCTGTAACCTGCGAGCTGGAGACGCGCTCATAGCAGTAGCAAGCTTTTTCGTCACACGACGAGCAGCAGAGCGCCGTCAGAACCAATGCAGCGGGGATTATCAGACGTTTCTTCATATAATTGTTTTCTATTTAATATATTATCACCAGTTCGTCGGCAAAGAGCCACGCCTGCTCACCCGCGCTGATGTGCCAGTCGGGCAGCTTGCCGTAGTTCTCGGCCGTGATTTTGAAGTATTTTGCACGGACACTCTTCTTCACCGCGAAGAGATGCGTGGTGCTCTCCTCCTGCCGTTGCTGCGCACTCTTCTCTCCGGGGGCTTCCACCAGCTCACCCAGCGTTCCGTAGGGCTGCCAGTTCTTGCCGTCGGCGCTGTATTCTATCTTCACACTCTTCGGGTAGAATATCCAGCTGCGCATATTCTCTAGGCAGTTCACACCCACCATCGAGACCTTCTGCTCCTGGTCGAGTTCGACCACGGCCACCAAGTCGCCCTGCCAGCCCTGCCAGCCGCCGATGCGGTAGTTGGTGGTGCCGTAGATGCGGTCGACCATACCCTCAGGGCCGTTCTCCGTGTACTGCGATGCAGGCTGCGTGAGGTAGGAGACATGCTTGTCGGTGGAGGAGCGCACCAAATGATGTGGAACTGCTTGCGACATCATCCTTCCATCCTGCTGCGCACAAAGATAATGTGTAAAATCAGTCAGTTTCGGCGTGGGCATACCTGGTATCTCGTACTCAACGACCCACGGCTCACTGGGCTCTGCCAGACAGTTCAACAGTTGGTCATAATCTCCCTCCCTCTCATCCGAAAGGAAAAATTTGACATGGGTGGCTCGCGGAACCCAAAATGTGTCAACCCTTCCAGGGGTAATCTGCATTCGCCAATCGCTATAAACTGGGCAAGGGGTAATACGAAGTGAATCGGGCAAATTGAGAATTGAGAATTGAGAATTGAGAATTGGGAGTTTTGCGCTCTCCAATGAAAAAACAGGACTGGTCTTCATCCACACACCGCTACCAGGACATACTTCATACATACCCAGTGATGAAAGCACATACCAAGCACTCATCTGGCCACAATCCTCGTTGCCGCAAAGGCCGTCGGGTTTGGAGGTATAAAGTTCATTGAGTATCTTGTGCACATATTTTTCCGTCTTCTCCGGCTGACCAAGAATGGTATATAACCATGCCGCGTGGTGGCTCGGCTCATTGCCGTGGGCATACATGCCGATGAGGCCGGTGACATCTGCCTGATCGCGGCCGCTCATGGCGTTATGGCCCTCAAAGAGGCTGTCGAGGAAGGCAACGGCCTTGTCCTTGCCACCCAACCATTCCACCCAAGCGTCAATGTCATGTGGTACATAGGTGCTGTACTGCCAGCTGTTGGCCTCGGTGTAGTGGTTGTTCACCTCCGTGGGGTCGAAGGGCGTCACCCATCCGCCGTTGCGCTTGGCATGGGCGAAGCCGTTACTGTCGATGATGTTCTGCCAGCTCTGGCTGCGTATCCAGTAGGTGCGGGCCGTGGCAGTGTCGCCAGCCATCTCGGCCATCTGGGCGATGCACCAGTCGTCGTAGGCGTATTCGAGGGTCTTGCTGACGCTCTCGTTGTCAATCTCGGAGCTGAGGTATCCCTGGGCAGCGTAGGCGCGGTGGGCCTCGGTGCGGTTGCTGGTGGCCACCATGGCGTCGAGCATCTGCTTCGGCGTGTAGCCAGCCAGCGTGCCGTCGGGCTCGGCCAGGTGAACATAGGCCTCGAGCATCATCGGTACGGCGTGGTAGCCAATCATGCAGTGCGTCTCGTGGCTGGCCAACTCCCACATGGGCAGCTCGCCGCCTTGCTCGAAGTTCTTCATGGCGGTGTATACAAAGTCCACCGTGCGTTCCGGCTCAATCTGCGTCAGCAGGGGGTGCAGGGCGCGGTAGGTGTCCCAGAGCGAGAAGACCGTGTATATCTCGCGACCCGGGTCCACGGTATGAATCTCGTTGTCGGTGCCGCGGTAGCGGCCGTCGGCGTCGCTCCAGAGGTAGGGCGACGTCATGCAATGGTACAATGCGGTGTAGAAGCAGCGCTTCTGCTCTTTCGTGCCACCTTCCACCTTCAGTTTGCCGAGGGCGGCCTCCCAGGTGCTGTCGGCACCCTGGCGGGCACTCTCGAAGTCCTCATACTCGGCGGTGTTGAGGTTGGCAATGGCGCCGTCGATGTCCACACCGCTGATGGCCACCTGAAGTTCATGCACTTTCGAGCCGTCAGGCAGAAAGACAACGGCTTGTGTGGAGTCGGCATTGAAGAGCACCTCCGTCAAATCATCGTCGCTACAGATGGCGAAAAAGAGATGCTGGTCGGGATTCCACGCCGAGCTCTCGCGCCATCCCACCAGCAAGCCGTCCTTCAGCATAATCTTGCCACTGAGCAACACATCGCGGTGATGCAGGTCGAGGACAAAAGCATTGTCGAAATCCTGGGCATAGGTGTAGCGGTGGTAAGCCACGCGGCGGTCGGCGGTGAGTTCGACGGTGGTGTTTGTACGGTCAAGCAGCACCTTATAGTAGCCAGCCTGGGCGACTTCGTTCTCATGGCTGAAATGGCTCTTATAGAACTCACGCTCTGGTCTTTCCACATACGCCCCACCCACACAAGTAACAACATCACTCCCGTAAGGAAGTGTAATCGGCATCAGCAGCACATCGCCGTAGTCGGAGCAGCCGGTGCCGCTGAGGTGGGTGTGGCTGAATCCGTAGATGGTGTCGTCCGAATAGTGGTAGCCGCTGCACCCGTCCCAGCCGTCGAGACGAGTATCTGGCGACGGCTGAATCATGCCAAAAGGCACGATGGCCCCGGGAAACGTGTGTCCGTGGCCGTCGGTGCCCACCATGGGGTTGACATACGAGGTCAAGCTCTTTTCGCCGCAGGCGGCGAATAGCAGAGCAACTGCCATGAATAGAACTGTTTTTTTCATAACTACGCTTTTATTTTTATGGTTAAACGGTATCATTCCTTTGGCATTTTAATCAACGCCGCGGCGCCGAGGATGGCCACCTCGTTGGCGCGGAGCTCGCTCATCCTTATCTGGCAGCTGCCGGCATAGATGTTGAGCAGATATTTCTCGAAAGCAGCGCGCAGTGGCTTCAGCAGCGGCTCGCCCACCTGGGCGGGGCCGCCCATCAGGAAGATGGCTTCGGGAGCCGAGAAGGTGACGCTGTTGGCCATCGCCAATCCCAGCTGGTCGGCCACCGTCTCCCAGGTCTTCAGGGCCACAGGGTCGCCCTGGTGCGCCATCTCGCCAATCATCTTGCTGGTGATGTCGTCCGTCACCGCCCCCCCCTTCAACTCGCAGTAGGTCTGCACAATGCCGCGTGCCGATGTGTAGGTCTCCAGGCAACCCTCCCTTCCGCACGAGCACTTGCGACCGTGGGGGACGAGGATGTTGTGACCCAGCTCGCCGGCGCCGCCGGTACTTCCGTGCACCAGCTTGCCGTCGACCACAATGCCACTGCCCACACCGGTGCCGAGGGTGAACATGATGAAGTGCTTCATGCCGCGGGCGCCGCCATAGACATACTCGCCGTAGGCCGCCGCGTTGGCGTCGTTACTCAGCACCACCGGCACGGGGAGGTATTTCTTAATCTCCTTGCCGAAATCCAGCACACCCTTGATGGTCAGGTTGGGAGCGTTGTCCACGCAGCCGGTATAGAAATTGCCGTTGGGCGCGCCGATGCCGATGCCCTCCAGCAAAGGGGCCTCGCCGTCGCGCGACGCCTGCAAATCCACCATAACCTTAATCTCGGCCATCATGTCGCGCACATAAGGCTCCAGCTCCGTATAGGCATTGGTCGGGATGTTCCGACGCTGGATTATATTGCCGTGCTCAGTCACCAAACCCATGTCGGTATTGGTGCCGCCCATATCCACTCCTATAGAATATTTCATATTATTTGACTTTTAGACATTTTGACTTTTAGACATTTTAACCTTTCGACTTTTTGTCTTTCAGATGCAAAAGTACACACTTTTTTCGACATAGCAAAAAAAAAGTTGCTCCCCGAATCAGGGAGCAACAATTCTTAATTAACTAAGTTTCGCATTCGCTCACTTCTCTGTAGTTAAGAAGTTAAGAAGTTATCGCTTCACTCGTCCTTCGGACAGAAGTTAAGCCATTAATGTTTGCTATTTTTTCAGCACTTCAACATTTGGCTTAACTTCTTCAACTACTGACTACTTAACTAGTTCAGAAAGTTGAACAAATTAAATAATACCGCCGAACAGGGGTTTCGGGAACGAGCTCTCGTCGACGAGCCAGATGATACCCTCGATGAAACCAATCAGACCGGGGATGCCGCACCAGAAGAAGCAGAGGTGCAGGATACCGTCCTTGGTGTCGCCGGTGTAGAAGTGGTGGATGCCGAAGTCGCCGAGGAAGATGGCGAGGATGGCGCCGACGATGCGGTCACCGCCCTTCACCTTGTCGAGGCTTACGGTCGAGAGGGCGCCCACATTCTCGGTGGGAAACGACACATCCTTCAAGCTGGCGAGGTCCATGTCGCCGATGGTCTCCATAGCCTCGAAGTCAGCCTTGTTGAAGTTGAAGTCGTGGTTATTGACCGTCACCTTGAGGACGTTGTTCTCGAACGACATCTCGACGGCGTCCTGTGCGAAAGCCACGCTGCTCATCGCGAAAACAGCCACCAATGCAAATAATACTTTTTTCATAGTGTGTTGATTTTTTGTTGATTATTAATAATTGTTAAATAATTTCACATCTCATTGATTTTGCAAATATAACAAAAAAATCCGAAATAACAAAGCGAAAAAATTCAACAAATTCCTAAACTTCTATAAATCAACATCGGTAGTGTTATGTTGCAACAAGAACAGCTCCTTTTGCTTTTCTATCTCCCTGCGCAATTGCTCCTCCGTCGGCAAATATAGTTTATATTTTGTCGCGAATATCTGTTCGTTGCCTTTCAGTATGGAGTATCTCGCGATGTCGGCATCCGTCTCGGAGCACAACACAATACCGATTGTGGGATTGTCTCCTTCAGTACGTTTCAGTTCGTCGTACATGCGGACATACATATCCATCTGCCCTACATCCTGATGGGTAATTTTTCCCACTTTCAAATCAATTAGCACATAGCATTTCAGAACCACATTGTAGAAAACCAAGTCGATGAAGTAATCTTGTGCATCTGTGCGGATTAACTGCTGCCGTTTAATAAAAGCGAACCCGCGCCCCATCTCCATAATAAATTCTTGCAAATGTTCAATGATGGCAGTTTCAAGTTCTGACTCAGAATATTGTACATCTTGCCGTAATCCTAAAAACTCCGCAATAATAGGACTTTTTATTAGCTCATCGGCTTTAATATCCTTGTTCTTTTGCTCAGAAGGAAGTGCGGGTTGCTTAAAATGTCGTTCGAAATATTGTGTATTGATATTTCGCTCCAATGTTCGCACACTCCACATCTCACGCGATGCGGTTTCCAGGTACCAGCGGATGGCGGTCTCGTCACCAACACGGAGAGTACGGAACACATGCGTCCAAAGCAGATTTGGAAACCGCGATTTCCAAATCTCAAAATTGGGAACAATCAAATAGAATTGGCGAAAAGCACGTAGATATCTCGCTGAAAAACCGCTTCCATATTCTCGCGTTAACTCGTTGGCAATTGTGTTAATCAGATTCTTACCGTATTCAGCCCGTTCCTTGCCGTGCTGTTCCTCTTCCACAATGCGGCGTCCGATGTTCCAGTAGGTGGCAATCATCGTCGTGTTCACCGCTGCATAGGCGGCAGCACGCCCTTTGTCGATAATGGTTTTTATATCATCAACAACAGTCGTTGTAGTTCTCGATAGTTCTTCGTTATTCATATCCTTTTATTTCATTTTTATAATTTACACATTAGCACATTCTCACATCATATCTGTTTGGTGTTTCTATACTAATTTGGCATCGTCTTTGTGCCATTTCGAACGGCACAAATTCGCTTGATGGTAATTGTGCCGATTCTATTGGCACAATTGAGGCATATATTACTTGCGAGCTATGAGGGATTGTTGCTCGGGGTGTCAATTTCTTTCATCAGGCGGTCGGTTTCGAGGAGGATGGTGATGATTTGGCGGTAGTGGGTGATGTCGTCGTAGGTGAGAACACGGCCTTTTCGGTCTTTGAGCCACTTCTGGGCGGGTCGGTAGCCGCCGATGTAGAAGTTCCACGCCAATTCCGGCACATCGGCGAAGCATTGCTCTTTGTTTATCCAAACGCAGCCATCTTTGTATTCCAGTTTGTCGACGGTGTTGCTGCCATCGTTGTCGAATTTAGCGTGCTGAGGTGTTGGTACATCTTGCATTAGGTGCAAACGGCGCAGTTGACCGCCGAGGTCGGCCAAGCGGTGATATTCCTCCTTGCTTTCGGGATAAGGTATGCGAGGGAAGTCAATTTTTAGAAATTCTTTGTACTTGGTGCGGTAGTTGGGCGAGTGCAACACGGCGTAGATATAGTCGAAGAGTTCCTGTGGGTCGATGGTTTCTCCCAATGACTCTTCTATCTTCTGTACTATTTCTTCGTTGAAGTTTTGCTTTTTTATGGTGCCGTCTTCGCTATATAGCCATAAGGGGAAGATGTAACCAGCCCCCAACCGTCCAGCCGTTGCAATGTAATTAAAATTTGTTACTGTATCGGAAACGAACACATATCTCCAGTCATCGACACATTGTCTGCCCACAGCCATTGCCACATTATCTCTTTTGAAAATGTGTTTCATGACATCCTTTCTGGCTCGTTCAATCATTTTTTCATCATAATATAACCATCTATTGTCAAGTGCACGATAAGCAAACTTGCATTCTAGAGCTTCATTATAAGACTTATCATTTATTGCCACTACGTTTTTTTTCAGGTCAATTACATTATGATTGACTAACATAGCATCATTAGAAGTGACAACCCCGACATTGAAAGATTGGAAAAGATCGTTAACCTTGAATCCTGCGTTATATTCGTCTTTTGGCGCGAAATCTTTGGGCACAAAGAAAAACATTGGGGGAATGGGATATAATTCATTATACCCAACATTAACGATACTTGATCTATCAAGAAAATCGTATTTTTGTTTCCTCGTTCCAAAAAGGTCTTTATGGTACACCTTCCCAAGCTGTCCTTTATCTTTCTTACCTGTTTTGATCAAAATGTTGATGCTCACACCTTGCATAATGTCGAAAACATTCTCATCCTTGCTTCCGTCGGGACAAGTCTCGTTCTTCTTACTGCTACCATGCAAATCAATAGTGTAGATTTTGTCAAAGACTTCGAGTAATTTCCATCGCATTCCTCTAAATGTAGGATCAGCCATAAAATTATTCGGATTAATAAACGCCACAATTCCTTCTCCATTTCTTTCTACATAATCTTGCGCCAATCGAATAAATTTTACGTAGTCGTTGTTAATCCATTTGGGGTTGCGTTCTTTTAAGGGTTGGATGCCACCCGGCTCTTTTTTGTAGGACTTCATCTTATCCATTATCCACTCGCCTTTGTTTTGACTTTCACCGCTGTAAGGTGGGTTGCCGACCATCACCATCACGGGGCAATCGCGCTTGATGCGGCTGGCATCGTTAGCTTCCTGGCTGATGGCGGCTGCGAAAAGGGTGCCGGTTTCAGCGTTGAACTCCTCGAGGCTGTTGGTGAGATAGACGCGCAGGCGTTGGTCGCTTTGTGGGGTGTAGCCCGTTTCGCGAAGCACCATGTTAAGTTTGAGGTGGGCGATGGTATAAGAAGCCATCATCAACTCGAAGCCGTTCAATCGAGGCAGCAAATGCTGTTCCACATAGCTGTTCCATGCACCGCGTTGGCCTTCCATATTGGCATAGATTTGGCGTATCACGGCGGCAAGGAAGGTGCCTGTTCCTGTGGCGGGGTCGAGAATCTGCACGCGGTGCATCTTCTTCTGCATTATCTTTGTGGAACCTCTCACACCCCGCATAAACTGGTCGTTGATTACCTCGTGGTTTATCATCGAACTGTCGGCCAATCCCATCGGCAAGCCGAAGTCTTTCTTTAGGATATCATCGACTGCACGGACGATAAAGTCCACCACCGGCTGAGGAGTGTAATATACTCCGCGGCTCTTTTTGAGCTTGGAATCGTACTCACCGAGGAAGTCCTCATAGAAATGCATCAGCGGGTCGGTTTGCTGTGTTCCTTGCTTGAAATCCTTCATCACACGCGCCATATCGGTCACGCGGAAGGCAGCCACAAGATCATCGACAATCCAGGCAATACGGCTATCGACATTGTAGCCAGCGATGTCGTTGAAGATTCGGCGGAGCAGCGGATTACTTTTCGGTATCAGTTCGTTGGCCTCGTTGCGCGAGAAGTCTTCGGGGGTGGAATCGTTCAAACGTGCGGAGAAGAGGCCATAGGCGATGGTTTGGGCGTAGATGTCGGCAAAGGTTTTCTCGTTAAGGTCGTGGATGAGGTACTCTCGGAAGACGTTCATCTGAGTGGCCAATTCTGAGGTCTGTTCTTTGTCATTCTTCAATGCTTGCTCTATTACGCTGGCCAGCAGGCGGGCTTTACCAGCCATAACTTTGGCCAAACGTGCAGGCGATGTGATACGTTGCGGAGTGGCATTGGCCAAATGATTGATTAGTTGTAGGAATTTGTCAGCGGATTCCTCCAGCAGTACAATCTTTTCCCCACGGATATCGGCCAAACGGACAGCATCGACACATTCATTTTCGCCGTTTTCGTAGAGGTGGAAGTCGAGGTAGTCGGTGAAGATGATGTGGTCGAGTGATGCACGATAGCGGTCAAACTGTTCCTTATTCTTTTTCTTACCGTCGAGGTCGCCATCCTGAAGGTCTTTGGTTTCAAGATAGGCTATGGGTGTTTCTCCTTTGAGAATGATAAAGTCGGGAGCACCACAATCCTCGCGGGTAGGTTCGTTGACGACGGTGAAGCCTTTGGGCAATAAGGCATTCATCAAGTTCTGTAATGCCAAACGGTAGGAATGCTCATGAGCCTTACCTGTAGCATATTGTTGATTCAGCTCTGTAATATATGTGGCTATTACTTCGTGCATAATCACTTCTTTTTTCGAACTGCAAAGATACGAAAATTTCCCGGAACTGCAAAATATTTTTAACGTGGATTTTTGAGAATGGGAAAAGGCTGTCGAAAGTTCGAAGAAAACGACTTTTATCGCCATTCCGAACAAGCTATTTCACACGCAGTGGCTATGTGGTAGAGGCGTATCACATCGTCCAAATCCTCAATCATCCGATTGGAGAAATTGGCGAGCTTGGTGAATACAAGATACTAAATCTCCATCAGCGCGAGTCGGCAATGTTCTTTATACCACGGAAATTTGCTGTCGTGGCTCACCAAGGTATAATCTCTTCGGAGGGCTGTAGCGATGATAATGCGGTCGAAAGGGTCGGCATGGGTGCGCCCCGCGATGGTGGGGATTGGAAGGTCATAGAAGGTTTCCATGATGTCGGGTGCAACGTGAAGAATGGCAATGCCATTGGCCTCGACAACAGAACGCACTTTGTCGGGACGGTTGGCTTCGAGACGGCCTATCTGCTGGAGCTGCACAATCTCGACGAGAGATATCTCCGATACCGCAAACTCGTCCTCATAATAGCGAATACTATCGCGCAAGGATTCGGGCAAACGTCCTTCCTCATGCGATATAAGCCAGATGAGAGCGTGTGTGTCGAGAAGGTACCTCATTCCTCAAGGCCGAAAGGGTCGGCGACAAGTTCTCTGTACTTGGTGAGCTTGACAATCTTCCTGGGCGTGGGACGAGGCTGCCTGACGGTATTTCTCCGTTTTCTAACTGCTTTTACCATAGCGTTTTCCATCGTCAAATGATTTATGTTTTCTGATGCAAAAATACGTAATATTATCGACATAAACAAGGATACATGAAAAAAATTTTAGAAGAAGGGGTAATTTTTTTCGACTTCTTTTTGCAAAAATGCAAAAACAGGCTTTTCCATGAAAACTTTAACAGACTATTTTCTATGGTCTTAAATAGACCATGTCTTACTCAACTCTTACTATACTCTTAGTCTTCTCTTTGTTAAAATTTACTTGAGTAGGCAATAATAAGAAGAAAGTAACGTTATAATAAGTGTAAAAGTAATTAAAAATAGTAGTTTATGGCAAAGCAAATGGCTGGTATTCTGGGAGGTTACAGCGGGAAGGTGGGTCCCGTGGTGGGGTATGTGTGGAACGGGAAGCCCTGCGTGAGGGCCTGCCCGCAGTGGGTGAAGAACCCGCGGACGGCGGCGCAGATGGAGCACCGCAAGATGTTCAAGCAGGAGGTGCAGCTGGCGGCGAAGATGAGCTGGGCGGTGGGCACCACGCTGCGTGACGAGGCGCGCGCCAACGGCATGACGGCCTACAACCTCTTTGTGAAGCTGAACCAGCACGCCTTCGGGATGGAGGACGAGCGGCTCACGGTGGACTATAGTTCGCTGATTCTCAGCGTGGGA
>JAEEGL016092029.1_pt1 | contig 16399 bp, 16 predicted proteins | sample 9134231 | NCBI WGS metagenome assembly JAEEGL01 (sample SAMN16246548, study PRJNA631951) | gut metagenome | biome: gut microbiome; feature: rumen; material: fiber-attached | host: Bos | place: Iran: Karaj | collected 2018-10
GTTACAAAATGGAAGTGGAACTGAAGGATCGCTCCATGACGCTGGATCAGGCCATGGATGCAATTTGCGAGATTCCTCAGATTCAGTTTGCGCAGCGGTTGGATGAGGTTCGGAGCTAATTCTGTATTAAAACAAAAACACACAGAACAAAGTTCTGTGTGTTTTTGCTGTTAATGAGGACAAAATGAAAAAGAATCGCATTGCTTCTTGCAGTTTATAATTTATCAAAGAGTTATTAAGTAAAAAAGGGAAGAAGTATTATCAATTTATTAAATCGTATGTTTTTCTCTATTCCAGGAAGAACCCCCAGTTTATATCTGCAGGAAGAGGCTCTCCTGTGTATGAGACGACTGGACATTCGGCATCACTGCCGGAAGTCAGAACAACAGCATTCGAGGCTTCAAACTTTTGCATAAGTGTATTAACGGCTTCCTCTGCTTGTGCGTCGGATATCAGCAGCTCCGGAATGTATAGACGACTGCTTTCGCTGACAACATTGCAGCATCCGTCACCGATTGCGAAATAGCCCTGTGAATACGCCTCCTGCAGTCTGAGGAAGTTTTCCGATAAAACAATGTGCGGTACATTCGCAAGTATTCTCTCACGCATGATTCCGTATTCCACCGCTGAAATTAGACGACACGAAAGTGGATTGAATGTTTCGGCTGAAGCTTGATGTTTGAGGGCAGTACATCCGATATTCCTGGCACCGAGCGAAGATGCATACCAGGGAAACAGGGATTCCTCTGCCGGACGAGTGTATAGCAGCAGATTCCGCTCTTCTGCGATTCTTGATAATGTCTTCATCAGTCTTCCGGCGTATCCTTTTCCGCGCTCGGATGGTTCAGTGGCTACGGCATATACGTATGCGGCCGGACGAAGGTCTGCCTGATTCATATACCAATTGCCGGGAATCAAATATGCTGCGGAGCAGATTCTGCCGTCTTTTCGCAAAACCCAGCCGCATACTTCCGGCGGAAAACATTCAAAAAATGCTTGAACGATTTCCGGCGGATCGCCAAAGACGGTTTCCCATAGTCGATGCAGCTCCGGCTGGTCACCGGCATTGGCTTTGGTTATCTGCTCACTCATCTTCATAAACCTCCGGGCAGACAGCGCGGATCTGCTGACGCAATCCCCGCAGGTCTTCAAATGTTTCCGGCCGTTTTGACGGATCCCTCAGCAAAGCCGAAGGATGATAAAGCGCTGTGCAGCTTCTTCCCCGGATCTGATACCACATGCCATGCTCTCTTGTAATCCGAAAATTATCGCGAATCAAATTCATAGCGGCGATCCGGCCGAGACAGACAATGATTGCAGGATCAACCAGAGCGATCTGCCGCTCCAGATAGTCCATGCAGCGATCCTGCTCCTGATACAGCGGATCACGGTTTCTGGGTGGTCTGCACTTGACAATGTTGGCAATGTAAACCTTTGTGCGATCCAAATCGATCATCTCCAGCATATCATCCAACAGCTTACCGGCGGGCCCGACGAAGGGGATTCCCTGCAGGTCTTCCTGCTCGCCTGGGCCTTCGCCGATGAACATGATCCTTGCATGCTCATTCCCGTCTCCAAACACAAGATTGCGACGCGTTTTCCCAAGGTCGCATCGATAGCATTTTTCGCATTCTTCTTTCAGAAAAATCATGGAGTCATCCATGCCGTTTCTCCTCTCTCAAATAATGAAGCAGAGCCTCTTTTTGGTTCAGATGCGGATGCTGCCATACGAGGTGAAGTGACTCTGTCAGCGCATCTCCGATCTCTTTCCCGCAAAAACCGAGTTCCGCAACATCTTGTCCTCGAATGGCAAGCTCTGAAATGGTACAGCATTCGCCGCTTGAAAGAATGGAATCCACAAGCTGCAGATCAAAGGTTTGGTCCAGTGCTGAAATGATCTCGGCCGCATTCAAAGCCCTGTCGGCGCCATGCTGATGAATGGCGCCCTTCCAGAACAGCGCATCACGTGGAGCTGTCTTACGGATATCTGTGCAGATTTCACAAGCTTCGACGGTATTGCGGTCCAATCGCAGCGGTTTCAGAAAGTCTGTTTGTCCGGTCAGCAGGCAGAATGCGCACCAGCGTTTGATTCGATCCGGAGCGACGCATTTCAGCTTTGCCGCAGGCTCTTTCATTTCGAAGATTTTCCAATGTGTGAGCAGAGCGGAAGAGATCATGCCGGCAATACGATCCGGATGGCTTGTCAGAAGTGTTTTTTCGATTTCTGCACGCACTCTTTCCGGGGCGAGATTGACGGAAAGAGGCGCACACATTTGGATCGCATCTTCGGTATTTCGCTCCAGATGAAAGCCAAGCTGAGCGGAGAAGCGGTACGCTCTCAGCATACGAAGCGCATCTTCGTCAAATCGGGCTTTCGGATTTCCAACGGCACGGATTACTCCCGCGCGGAGGTCATCTGTTCCGCCGAAGGGATCATGCAGAACCCCGGCTGCGTCCATGGCCATGGCGTTTACAGTAAAATCCCTTCTGGATAGATCTGCACGCAAATCGTGAATGAATTTGACTTGATCCGGACGCCGGTGATCTGAGTATGAACTCTCAGCGCGGAAGGTGGTGACTTCTATCTGCAGTTTCTGCCACTTAACAGTAACAGTTCCGTGCTTCATTCCATAATTCAAAGTATCTTGGAAAAGCGACTGTATTTCCTGCGGGAGTGCGTCAGTGCAGACGTCCCAGTCGTGAGGCGCCATCCCCAGCAGTCCATCCCGGACGCAGCCTCCGACAATGTAGGCCTGGTAACCGGCGTTCTCTAAACAGCACAGAAAGGAACTTATTTGATTTGGAATGATAAAGCCTGACATACGAGATCCTTTCCGCCAAAAATGATTTCTGACCGGATTTGATGAATTAAGAAATTGAAATCATAAGGTATTGTAATGTTCCTTAAAACGTATTATAATACTCGAGCAATAATTTCACAAGCGATATGATTGATGGAGATTATATATGTCTGATTTTGAAAAATACCTGGTTCCCGGCATGAAAGGACACCTGATCGGCATTGGGGGCGTTTCCATGTCTCCGTTGGCTGAGGTGCTGCATGATGCAGGACTCGTCATCGTTGGCTCTGATATGCATGAAGGCGACAATACTTGTATGCTTCGAGACAAGGGCATCCAGGTTACAATCGGTCACAGTGCCGATAATATTACCGATGATTTGAAGTTCGTGGTTCGAACGGCTGCGGTTCATGATGATAATCCGGAGATTCTGGAAGCGCGCCGCAGAGGCATTCCGGTGTTTGAGAGGACACAAGCCTGGGGCGCAATCATGCGCAAGTATCCGAATGCGATCTGCATTGCCGGCACGCATGGAAAGACCACAACAACTTCGATGTGCACCCATATTATGATGGCGGCGGAGAAAGATCCTACTGTGATGATTGGCGGAACGCTTCCGCTCCTCCATGCGGGACATCGCGTAGGGAAAGGCGATACGATTATTTTTGAATCCTGTGAGTATTATAATTCCTTTCTTTCCCTGACACCGACGATCGCGGTCGTGCTGAATATTGAAGCCGATCACCTGGACTTCTTCAAGGATTTGGAGGACATTCAGAGATCTTTTCAGGCTTTTGCCTCCCGTGTTCCGGAAGACGGCCTCATCATCGCAAATCTGGATGACGATAATACCATGGAGGCGTTGAAGAACGTTCATCGCAGGATGCTGACGTTCGGATTGTCGGAGCAGGCGGACATTCACCCTGCAAATATTGTCTGCCGCGGCGCAAAGTCTGAGTTTGACATTATTTATCATGGACAGTTCCTGACCCGCGCAGTGATTCACATCCCGGGAAAGCATAATGTCCGCAATGCGCTGGCTGCAGCGGCAGCAGCGCTGGAGCTTGGCATCAGCCCTGCTGCGGTAAAGTATGGTCTTTCCGGCTTTCAGGGCGCAGGCCGTCGCTTCGAGTTCAAAGGAAAGTTTAACGGCGCGGACCTATATGATGATTATGCTCATCATCCGAGCGAGCTGCGAGCGGTTCTGGACGCGGTGGAGGCTTTGGATTATTCCCGGACGATTGTCGTTTTTCAGCCGCACACCTATTCGAGAACACATGCGCTCTTTCAGGATTTTGTTGAGCAGCTCCGTCGGCCCACCATTACGTATCTCGCGGAGATTTATGCTGCCAGAGAGAAAAACACGATCGGCATTTCCTCCAGGGATTTGGCAGCGCAAATACCGGGCTCTCGTTTCTTTGAGACGTTTGCCGAGATTGAACAATCTCTGAGCGAAAGCGCCAAGCCGGGTGACATTATTCTCACGATCGGCGCGGGCGACGTCTTTCGAATCGGCGATCATCTGATGGGAAGTAAAAAATAAATACGAAATACCGGAAACCGACTGCATTTTCTGATGCAGTCGGTTTTGTGCGTTTACAGAGTGAAAAACAGCCTTGCTTTGACAGCGTAGAATGACACCTTTTCTCTTTCCGGAAAACTATAATAATTATTGCATTTATGTCAACCGGGAGGAGAAAAATGAAATGGTTATTCGGGAATCCGTTCAAACGCAGCAGCGGACAGAGCATATACTCAGCAGACTGACGAGAGCCGTTCACGCGCCTGTCTGGGTCGAGCAATTCATTTGTTTTTCGCTGGGTCTGCTCCTGTCTGCGGCTCCGGTTGCAGGAAGCCCTGCGCCTTTTGGGATCGCAATGCTGGCGGTGCTCGGCTTCGGGAGCGGTGGTTTTCTGTTCCTGATCGGCGCGTCGATCGGATACTATGCGGGCTTTGGCTTTGTTGCCGGTACGCAGATGATCGGCGGATGTATGCTTGTATTTACAATTTCATACTTTTTGCGTCAGAGCAAACTGACAACGACAAGAGCTTATCCTGTTTGCATTTCGACTATTGCCTACGGGATTACCAGAGCGACTCTCTATTGGTTAACAGGCGGAATCACCGTTTTGCTCATGATGCGAGTTGCTTTTTTCCTTTTGCTGTGCATTGCATCTGCTTTTTTATACAGTGATGCTGCCGATTTGTCGGAGCCCAGAACCCTGAATGCAGAGATATACCGCAGTATATCCGTTGTCTATGTATTGTCTACGGTTCTTTTGGGGCTCAGTCGTTTCGTGCTCTTTCATACGATTTCCGTGGGAAGGATTCTTTCTCTCCTGATTCTTCTGATTCTCAGCCGAACCGGCGGCCCGCTCTGTGGCGCTGCAGCTGGTGTTGTGTTGGGCGTTTGCATGGATGTTGGCGCAGGAAATGCATCGCTTCTCTCTGTGTCTTATCCGGTATCCGCGCTTTCTGCGGGTCTGTTCAGTAAGCATAAAAAATCGTACTATCTGATTTCTTTTTTGGTTTGCCAGGCATTTGCGCTGTATTGCTTGCCTTCAAGTCCCCTTCGGATGGCGGCTCTGATTGAGAGTTCTGCCGCAGGGCTGCTGTTTCTTGTTTTGCCGCAGAAGGTTACGCTGTCTGTCAGCGCCTTTGTTCAGCCCCAGCGCGCAGGACGAGGGGAGTCCGGCCTTCGGAGATATGTGGCTGGTCAGGTTGGAAGCATGTCGCATGCATACAGAGCGCTTTATGATGTTGCTTCTGCAGCGGCTCTGACTGAAGAAAACGATGCAGATCCGGCAAAAATCTTTGACCGGTCTGCTGAGCGTGTTTGTGTTCAATGCAGCCGCAGAGACTTGTGCTGGAATGAACTGGCGGGTGATACTTATCATATTCTCAGTGAGATTTCGGGAGTTATGGAACAGCGCGGGAGACTGGAAAGTGAAGACTTCCCCCAACGCTTTCAAGATCGCTGTGATCGGCTTCATGAATTGACTGAGGTGGTAAACGGGGAACTGCGACTGCGGGCATATCGTCGCAGAATGCGCCGTCAGGTTGAGGAAGACAGGTCTGTGCTTTGGGAAACATACCGTGATTTTTCAGAGGTTCTGAGTGCTTCGGCCAAATCCATGACAGCTGTGCACGGGGCTGACCCAACAGCAGAACGTCGGCTGATTCGATATTTGCGTACGATTGGAATTGAAGCGGATGCTTCAGTTTTTCGCGACGAGCGGGGCAGAATGCATGCAGCTATTGAAAGCCGTTATCTGCAGCCGCTTTTTGATTTGCCGGATTATTTGGATTGCCTCTCGGCAGTATTGGGGGTGCGGCTCTGTATGCCTGAATATCAGGCGAGAGAGGACAGTATGATTCTCCTTGAAGCTGAACCGCTGTCCGCTTCGATTGGTATTGCTGCTGTGAAAAAGAGGGGAGAGTCTGTCTCCGGGGATCGAGGAACCTATTTTAAAACTGACAGCGGAGAATTGTGTGTAATTCTGTCTGACGGAATGGGAACCGGAGATGCTGCGGCGAAAGGAAGCATCGGCACGATTCGCATTCTTGAAAATTTCCTGCGTGCAGGCGTGGAGCCGTCAAACGCAATGAAGCTGCTGAATGCTTCCGCGCTTGTCCGTGATACGGAAAACTGGGGATATTCCACCGTGGATTTAATGTGCATTGATTTGTTTACAGGTGAAGCACGTTTTTATAAATACGGTGCGGCTCCCTCATATGTGAGAACCGGCAACGTGATTCGAAAAATTCGCAGCAGCTCCTATGCGGCCGGCTTATCATATGAGGCAGGAAAGAGTCCGGACGTGATGCGTATGCGGCTGAAGCCGGGAAGCGTTGCGGTCATTGCGAGCGACGGGATTGTATCGGACGGAAAGGACCTGTGGCTGAGGGAACTGTTGGAAGCATCGGATGAAGCTGATATGAAAACACTAGCGGGTGCAGTTGTGCAGACGGCGGTTCGGGAATATGGCAGAAACGATGATATGACAGCCCTGGCGGTAAAGGTGGAGGTGAGAACATGAAGCAGAATACCAGGCGCATTCCGGCGAAGGGGACATCCAGACGTGTCGTCATTGTACCCGGCGAAAACGACAGCGTCTTTGAGCAGGTGATCTATATTGTGCGGGACGATTGCCTTACCGAACGCGGTGTCTCAGCTGAAAAGGTACTGGATGAGGCGATGCAATCAATTCAGCAGGAAACTATTCTTCATGAATCCACAGAGGAACCAGCATTGTTTTCACGTTTGCTGCTGATTCTGGTGCTGATTGCCTTCCTGTTAACGATCGGTATTCTCGTTTATCTTCATATTTATGGTTGGGGCTGAAAGAAACTTTTGTGTTGTAATCTGTTCCCGAAAATGATAAAATAAAGTGCATTTTCGGGAAGGGAGGCGGACAGCGTGGAATATGTCGATTACGAGGCTATCCACGAAGAGCTTTTTATCATGCTTGAGCAGCATATGATCAAAGAGCTTCGAATGACGCTTGCCGAGATGAATGAATATGATATCTCTGAATTCCTCGGTGAACTATGGGAACAGGATCAGACCCGGATGGGCATGGTTTATCGATTGCTCCCGAAAGAAATTGCTGCTGACGTATTTGCAAACCTGGAGGTTGAAGAGCAGGAAACAATCATCAATTCCGTCACGGACACTGAGCTTGCCGCCATCGTGGAAGAACTGTATGTGGACGACGCGGTTGACATGATGGAAGAACTGCCGGCCAACGTGGTCAAACGCGTCATGCGCACGGCGACGCCTGCGACCAGAAATCTGATCAATCAATATCTTAAATATCCGGAGAACTCTGCCGGCAGCATTATGACAGCGGAGTTCATTGACCTGAAAAAATACATGAGCGTCAAGGAGGCGTTCGCCCGCATCCGGCGGATCGGCGAGGACCGCGAGACGATCTATGTTTGCTACGTTACCTCTGCCAAGCGCAGACTGGAAGGCGTTGTGACAGTCAAGGATCTGCTGCTCTCCGATGATGATACGATCATCGAAGACATCATGGATACCAACATCATCTTCGCAACGACGACAGATGACCAGGAGGAAGTGTCTGCACAGTTCTCGGACTATGACCTCATTGCGATCCCGGTCGTGGATAAGGAAGGCTGTCTCGTAGGCATCGTCACGGTCGACGATGTCATCGACGTCATGGAGCAGGAGGCTACAGAGGACATCGAAAAGATGGCTGGTATCACGCCGTCAGATCGTCCTTATTCCCGTACGAGTGTGGTGGAAATTTGGAAAAACCGCATTCCGTGGCTCATGTTCCTGATGCTCTCTGCGACATTTACCGGCATGATTATGACGCATTTTGAAGATGCGCTTGCAGTACAAGTTGTGCTTGCCGCCTTTATTCCGATGCTGATGGGCACTGGCGGCAATTCCGGCAGTCAGGCGTCAACGGCAGTCATTCGAAGCCTGTCCCTTGGGGACATTGAACCCGCAGATGTCGTCAAAGTCGTGTGGAAAGAGCTTCGAGTCGCTTTTCTTTGCGGCGTTACGCTTGCGGTAATCAATTTCGGGAAGATGTATCTGGTAGACCGCACATTGCTGAATAATCCGGAAGTCACTTTCACGGTTGCTGCAATTGTCAGCCTTACGATTGTGTTTGTTGTCATGTTTGCAAAGGTGGTCGGCAGCACGCTCCCGATTATCGCAGAAAAAATCGGCGTGGATCCTGCTGTCATGGCAAGCCCGTTGATCAGTACGATCACAGATGCTGTTTCTCTGATGATTTATTTCAATATTGCCAGAATTTTGATTCCTGCGCTCAGATAATATGAAACGCAAATAAGCCGCACCATTCGGTGCGGCTTATTTGCGTTTATACGTCATTCTTGATCATCTGATCAAGCGTTTCCCGCTTCACGGCTATGCTGGTTCCCTTGGGTGAGAGCATAATGATCGGTGCGTTGGGGATTCGGTTGTAGTGAGATGCCATTGCATAATTGTATGCGCCGGTTGCTGCAACCGCAAGTAAATCGCCTCGCCGCAGCTCGGGAAGCCATACATCCGGCTGAATGATATCGTCACTTTCGCAGCAGCGCCCGACGACATCACAGTGCAGCGTGGGAGGCGCTTCCATGCGTTCGGGAGCGAAAACGGTATAGTTGGATTTGTAGAGCGCATAACGAGGATTGTCTGTCATGCCGCCGTCAACAGAAACGTAATTTTTATAACCCTTGATTCGCTTGACGCTGCCGACAGTATACATGGTGAGACCGGCGTCTGCTACAATGCTTCGGCCTGGTTCCAGCATGACAGCAGGGAACGGAATTTCCAGCTTTGCCGCAAGCTCTTTCATATAGTCTGCCAGCACGGAAATGCGATAGGGGATGTCCACAACACCTTCTGATTCACGATATCGCACACCATAGCCGCCGCCCAGGTCGAGAATCTTCGTCTCAAAACCATATTTTCTGTTCAGCAGCGCCATGAACTCCAGCATAATCTGAGCAGTGCGTTCGTAGACGTCCTCATCGAAGACCATGGAGCCGACGTGGCAATGGACGCCTTCGATTTGAAGATGAGACAAAGCTGCAGCATAATTGTAAAATTCTTCGGCCTGTCCGGTTCCGATTGCGACGCCGAATTTCGAATCGACCTTGCCGGTTGCAACCGCGTCGTAAGTGTGCGGGTCAATTCCCGGCGTCACGCGCAGAAGACAGCGCTGAATAAGACCTTTTCTCTCTGCGATGTGTTCAATTGCATAGAGCTCTTCAACGTTGTCAACAACAAAATATCCGACGCCGGATTCCATGGCAAATGCAATGTCGGCGTCCGTTTTATTGTTGCCGTGGAAGAAAGCTTTTTCCATCGGAAAGCCGGCCTTGACAGCGGTGTGGATTTCACCGGACGAAACAACGTCGATTCCCAGGCCTTCGCTGCCGACAATTTCATAGATCCGCTTAAAGGATGCGGCCTTGCTGGCATACAGCGTCAGTGCGTGTTCGCCGAAATATTCTATCATTGCCGTTTGATACATGCGGCAGTTATCCCGGATTCGCTGTTCATCCATCAGATATAGCGGCGTACCGTACTTCTTCGCGAGCGCAGGGGTACTGTAGCCCGCGAACTCTAAAACACCGTCTCGGATTTTCAGGTTGGTAGCAATCATGTTGACATTCCTCCTGGAAAAATAACATGCTATAACATAACATATAACGATTTAATGTGCAAGAGTAAAGGTCAGTTTTTCTTTTTCTTTCCGATCAGAATGAAGATGATGCAAAGCATTAGAATGACGCCAATTGCGAGAATCGCGCAGTCTCTGAAATAGATTTCCGGAAGAATTTGAATAATTTGATCTTCCGATGGGTCAAATAACCAGTTCGTTTTTCCGGGGAAAAAGATATGATGAAACACGGTAAAAGCGCGGTCAAAATCGGTCGCACCAAGACCTCCGATAATCAGAAACAAAGCCAGAACGCCGGCGCCGGCCCAGAAGGATGGGCCCCGATTTCCGAAGCGTGTTGGGCGTGTTTTGACTGAAATGAGAAAAAGAAAGGCCAAAAGACCGCCTGTGATGGCAAAGATTCGCAGATCCAGCAGGAACAGTCCGCGCACATCCGTGAAGTGCGCTTTTCCGGACTCCGACCATTTTAACTCGCCGGTACCGAAAGATTTGCTGTGAAGCAAAAAGCCCATAACGTCATCATATGCATCGAGTATTTGTTCTTCAGTCCAATCGGTTGTCTCCGGGAGACGAAGCGAATGCACATGAAGCTTATAGAAGCTGCGGCTCAAAATCGGCGCCGCAATGCCTGCGCTGACGGCGAAGAGCGCAAGCGTCAGGATTAAAAAAACAGACAGAATACGATTTTTCATGAATAATCTCCTTGACTTGGAATAGCGGACATCAGAATCAGGATCTGCCCGGGCAGATAAAATGCCCACATAGCCACGCGTGAAAAATGCCAGAGCGGGCCGGAACCGATATTGTAATATCCGACGCAAAGATCACAGCAGAAAAACAGGATCAGCCCGGCGAAAAAGAGAGTGTTTTGGATTTTCTGATTTTGAGAACAGTAAAAACCTGCATGAACGACATTGAGCAGGAAAACAGATATATATCCGATTGCCAGAGCATCAATCTGTTTGTATGCGGCAGAGAGCACGCTGGATGCCAAAGTCAGAATCAACTGAACCATTAGAATCTTTTTTGACTTCAGGTGCAGAGAATACAAGATTTGCACTATCACAAACAGCATAATTCCGATAGCGTGGTTTTGATCCAGCACGAGAAGAAAAACGTCTGCGGCGGCGGTCAGGCAGAGGGCTGCAGTGATGACTTTATCACGCGATTGCATACTGAACAGGGCTATTAAGAAAATGGAAGCATATTTGATCCATTTTGTATCCGTATCTGACAGACAATCCAGGAGCAGAAAGCTGCAGTATAATAGAAGTTCTATGATCAGAAATGCGGTTTTTGTCCGGCGCCCCATTTCCGGTCCCTCCTTTGTGCTGCCTCTTGTCCAAGACGAAAAACTGTGATACATTATATATGGAACGGAATCGTTTGTCCATTTCTTTTCCGCTGTGTGAGAAAGGAGGTTCCGCGTGTGTTTCGAAAGAGAAAGATCATTGCATTTGTTTTGATTGCGCTCTGTTTGATTGCGGCTGTTGGATATGTGATCTACAGCCGTACTGTCATGGATTATGTGAGCTGCGCGCGCATGCTTTCCAAAACCTACAATTCTGATTGTTCCGATCTTACGTTTTATGTGACGATTGATACGGCGGGGCAGGAAATTGACGCCCAGTTTCGTGCTATTCGCTTTCCATATCAGAGCAGTACGGCAACACAGGTGACTGTCATTGGAAAAAACGGGGATTATACGTTTTACAAAGTGAATGGGCGGAGCCTGTCGTCCGAAGAGAGCGATGAAGCGCAAAATGGTATTCCACGCAATTTTATGGAGCTGATCGAATGGGGAAAGAGAATCTATGAATCCGATCTGACGATTCAGAAAACCAGAGATCGCGGGGCTAGTACCTATACTGTCACGGTTCCGGACGAAATGGTTCAGTCTTTTATGGAGGCCTATCTCGGAAAGCTGGAATCGTTTGACCTTCGATACCATAACTGTAAATTGTCGCTTACGGGCACTCATGGCAATATGTCGGATCTTATACTGACAGGAACAGCCGAATACCGTGTGCTGTTTGTGAATACTTCCACTGATATTTTAGTTCGTGCCCATGTGAATGCGTTGGGCAATCAAGTTCAGATCCCGGATGTTCCGGATTATGTTGTGAAAGCAGCAAGCTAAGGAGTTACCACGATCAATGAAGCAAATCAGAATTTTCTTTGCCGTGCTCGTCTGCAAGCTGTCACGTGCTGTGATTCGCCTGCTTGGACGGGGCGGCACCGCGTTTCCCGGCAGAATGGCGCTGAAGGTCTGTCCAGATGTTTTGTCTGCGCTATCAAAAGGCGTACGGACGATCCTGATCACGGGAACCAACGGAAAAACCACAAGCGCCCGAATGATTGAACAGGCTTTCATCGACCAAAAACGCAGCTATTTTTCCAATAAATCAGGTGCAAATCTCATTTCAGGCATCACCGCGGAATTTGCGATGAACAGCTCGCTCTCCGGCCGATGCAAGAAGGAATTTGCGGTGATCGAGTGCGATGAGGCCGCCTCAAAGACAGTGCTGCAATATCTGAAGCCGGAGGTCATCGTTGCCACGAATGTGTTTCGCGATCAGCTTGACCGATATGGTGAAATCACGCATACGCTCAATAATATCATTGAAGGGATTTCGCATTCGCCGGAATCTCTGTTGTGTCTCAATGCGGATTGCTCTCTGATCGCATCCATTCCGGAGCATGTACCGAATCCGGTTGTCTTCTTCGGCGTCAACGTTCCGCTTTCGGACAGCGATTCGAATGAGCTTTCGGATGCCTCGCACTGCATTCACTGCAAGACAGAATATGAATACGATTATCATACCTACGGACATCTCGGTGGCTTCCACTGCCCGAAGTGCGGCTATTCCAGACCAATCCCACAGTATGCGGTAACCGAAATCTCAGCTCTGGATGTTGATTCCAGCAGTATCAACATGAATCTGAACGGCAGGGATTTGTTTCTGCACATCAATCTGCCGGCTGTGTATAACATATATAATGCTGCCGGTGCAGCCGCGGCTTTGGACGCATTCGGTTTTCAAAGAGCAGAGATCGCGAGCGCGCTTGCAAGCTTTGACTGCGGTTTCGGACGCATGGAGAAGTTTGATCTGGAGGGGAGACCCGGCCGGATGATGCTCGTGAAAAACCCTGCCGGATGCAATCAGGTTATGCGTTATCTCTCTGCGTTGCCGGATGAGGCTATGTTTGTGGTCTGTTTGAATGACAATGATGCGGACGGTACGGATATTTCCTGGATTTGGGATGCAGATTTTGAACGTCTCAGCACAATGGGAGAGCGTTTGGATCAGGTGCTGGTCTCAGGCATTCGTGCTGAGGACATGTATCTCCGCCTGAAGTACGCGGGTGTTCCTGAGGATCGCATGATGATTCTGCATGATTATAATGAATTAATCGAACGTATGTGCCGCAGCGAACACCGCGTTTTCATTATGCCGACTTATACTGCCATGTTGGATTTGCGCAGTCTTCTGCAGAAGCGTCTCGGCGGAAAGGAGTTTTGGGAATGAGCAATCATATTGTTCGCATTTGCCATCTCTATCCCGATCTCCTGAATCTCTACGGCGATCGCGGGAATATCATCTGCCTGCGTCAGCGTCTCGCCTGGCGCGGCATCGAAGCAGAAGTGCAGGAGGTTCCTGTCGGAGCAAAGGCGGATCTGTCGCAAAGTGATCTGATTTTCATCGGCGGCGGTCAGGATTTTGAACAGGAAGTGCTGCTTCCCGATCTGCGCTCCGGAAAGGATCGGGAATTGAAAGCAGCCATTGAAGATGGGAAAACAATTCTTGCTATCTGCGGCGGATATCAGATGCTTGGCAGCTATTATGAGACATGGGATGGCGTCAAATGTGATTTTATCAACGCCATCGATTATTATACGATCGGCTCAAAGCAGCGTATGATCGGCAATTTTGCGTTTCAATGCCTGCCGGAATCCGGCGGAAGCACGGTTGTCGGCTTTGAAAATCACAGCGGGAAAACGTATCTTGGCAGTGGTGTACAGCCGCTTGGCAGAATTCTCTCCGGGGGCGGAAACAACGGAGAAGATGGGGGAGAGGGCGTCCGATATCACAATGTTTTTGGTACCTACAGCCACGGCCCGATTCTTCCGAAGAATCCCGCGTTTTGCGATTATCTTCTGCAGACGGCTCTTTCAGGAAAAATGGAATTGATGCCGCTCGATGACAAAGCAGAGCTTGCTGCGCATGATGCGATGCTGCAGCGACTGCAGACATAATAAAAAAGCCTGAGCAGCTGCGTTTGACTGCTCGGGCTTTTTATATCAGTTCGTTTGGAATTGTGATATGCTCTCTGGGCACTTTTTTCCAGGAGAAGGATTCGATCAATTCTGAGGCTTGAATCGGCTGCGCCGAATTCTGTAATCCTGCCATTCTTGCCAGAATCCCAGTCAATTGCTCTGGTGTGAAATGTGTCCGGAAATAGTCCATGTTCAGATCGCCGTCGCGTTTGGAGAGCTTCCGTCCGTTCGGTGCTACAAGCAGCGGTGCGTGGCAATAATCCGGCGCTGTACCGCCAAGTGTCTGAATCAAATAAATCTGCCTCGCAGTCGATCCCATGAGATCCTGAGCCCGCACAACGCGGGTGACACCCATTTCCATATCGTCAACGGATACTGCAAGCTGATAAGCGAACACACCGTCGGATCGACGAATGATGAAATCGTCTCTGCCGGGTGTCAGAATGTCATCCTGCTGACCATAATGACCATCGAACCAATGAACGGTTTGCGCAGCTGCAGCACATTTCTGTGCAGGCTTTCTTCCGGAAAGGCGTTTCTTTTCGACATCCGCTTCTGACAGCAGTCTGCATCCGCATCCTTGGTCGTGTGTTTCTCCCGGATGCGGCGCTGAGGCTGCCAGCCGTTCGGCACGGCTGCAATAGCAATCGTATACCAGGCCCTGTTTTTGAAGTGCTGAGAGCGCTTCTTCATATCGGTCTGATCTGTTGCCCTGACGGAAGCACATGGAACCGGGCTGCCATCCCTCATCCCAATCCAACCCCAGCCACAGCAGGTCATCTGCCATTTGATTCGCATAGCATTCATAACTGCGGTCGGGGTCAAGATCTTCCAGACGAAACAGCATTTTGCCGCCCTGACTTCGTATGTCCAGCCAAGCAAGCAGGGAAGAGAGCAGATTCCCGAGATGCAGTGTTCCGCTCGGGCTGGGAGCAAAGCGTCCGCGAATGACAGCATCAGATTTCATCGGCATCCTCATCCAATATACTGACAGTGAGGTGCTGGTTTTCCAACCCTGCTTCGGTCAGAACGCGCAGCAGCGCATTTGCCTTTTTTCCGAGGCGTTCAGCAAGGCTGCTCCATTGATATATGGTAATTTGACTGTCCGGCAGATCCGTAAGACAGTCAAAAAGCGCATCGAGATTGCGTCCAAACCATTCCGGGAATTCCAATTCTGCGGATAGTTGATCGTACAGCGAATCCAATCCGTGTATGCGATCGCCGTGAATTACACAGTCTTTCATGGCGTTTCCTCCCCATAAAGCTGTTCGAAGCTTTCGTAATGATCTCCGGTATAGAAAATGAGACCATCATTGGAAAAGACAATGCGTTCTGCTCCGCGTTTGCTTTTTCCGAGCGTGTTGATGTCGCATTCCGTGTAGGTTCTGCCGGGCGCCTCGGGCAGCAAACCTTCATAATTCCCGAATCGGGAGCCTCCAATGCACTTTCCGGGTGCGTAGGGCTCCAGTGATCCTCCGCTCCATCCAAGCGCCTGAGCCTCTTTTTTTGTAATGAAATTGGAGGGAAGACGGCCGTATAGATGAAGGTACAAAGAAACGTCCTCTTTTGTTGTGTAGCTTCCGTCTTCGTCCAGCAACGGTACATTCGGTTCCGCTGTAATCGCAGTTGCATCAGTCGAAACCGGTGAGTCGGTTTCATGGACTTCCGGCTCAGCGGATGGAACCGGAGTTTCAGATGATTGACCTTGTGTGAAGTACAATGCACCGAAAATGAGAAGCGCAATTATGATCAATACAAGACCGCGCTTGAGGTTTTGGTTCATGGAGTGTTCCTCCGTTTCAGGTTTGATCTTTTTGTCAGTATAGCATGGAAGCAGGCGGAACACAAGATTGGATGGAAATCAGGTTAAATCGAAAAAGTACTTGCATTCTCAACATAGTGTGTTATAATGACTCCAGACAATCGAATGAAGAGTCTTCAGGGCAGGGTGCAATTCCCGACCGGCGGTAAAGTCCGCGAGCCTTTTGGCTGAATCGGTGTGATTCCGATACCGACAGTATAGTCTGGATGAGAGAAGATGTGCTTCCACATGATTTCCCCCATGAAAAATGTGATTGCGCTTGAAGGCAATTCCTTCGAGCGCAATTTTTATTTTTCAGGAGGTCTGAAACCATGTTAAAGGAAAA
>JAEEGL010918356.1_pt1 | contig 16398 bp, 8 predicted proteins | sample 9134231 | NCBI WGS metagenome assembly JAEEGL01 (sample SAMN16246548, study PRJNA631951) | gut metagenome | biome: gut microbiome; feature: rumen; material: fiber-attached | host: Bos | place: Iran: Karaj | collected 2018-10
ATGAACAGACTTGAACGCTCCCATGTTGTAGGCTCCCCATCCGAGATATTCGTATTCGGCCGGGCGCCAGTCGTTGAACACCTGAGGCTCCCAGTAGAACGTGCCTGCAAACCAGTCCAACGGCTTCACTTCCTCCAACAGATTGGTCACCACCTGCAGTGCCTCCTGCTCCTCGCTCTCCATGCCGAGCGTACCGATCTCCGCCATCATGATCGGGCAGCCGAACTCATCATGCAGCAGTCTCATGTTCGCTACCGCCAAAGAGTTCATCTCCTGCCACGTCTTGCCCGACCATTCTTTCATCATCGGGTAGTGACTCAGACCGATCATGTCAAACTTACCGCCGTTGGCATTTAGATTCCGGTAGAACCAGGTATTGTCCTGATAGGCATTGTCTATATGCACGATCACCGTCGTCTCGGGGAAGACGCTTTTCACAGCATCGTAGCCGGCGCGCTCCAGAGAAGCGTATCGTGCCCAGCCGCCTTCAATCTCTCCGTTCTCATCCCATAGCTTGCCTGACGGCCACAGCATACCGTTGCGTGTCTCGTTGCCCACTTGCACCCATTCAGGCGTGATTCCTTCGGCGGCAAGTGCATTGAGTACATCCGTCGTATGGTCTGCCACAGCCTGCTTGAGCTGGTCCATGTCATAGGACTGCCATGCTGCAGGAGTAGTCTGTGTACCGGGGTCGGCGAAATTGTCTGAGTAATGGAAGTCGATCATCAAGCGGAGTTTGAGCTCATGGGCACGATGGGCCTTAATCAATACGTCTTCCTTGTTGCACCAGCCTGTCGAGTGATTGACCCATACGCGCAGACGGATAGCATTCAACCCGCAATCGCGCATCAGCAGCATACACTCCTTGGGCGTGCCTGCCGTGTCCGCGAAGAGCACTCCGTCCCTCTCCTGCTCCGTGAGCCAGGAGCAGTCGGCACCACGCGCATAACTACCTGCCGGATCGGGGACATACGACGGACCGGACGTAGACCCGACCGGATTACAGGCAATGAAGATGGTCATCGCTAATACACTCGATAAAAAATTCTGAAGACGCATGATGTTCGTATGCATAAATTTTACGATACAAAAATACAGTTTTATTTTGAGATATGCAAATTTTTTTGTATCTTTGCACACAAATTATCAATTTATCAACAAATCTACACTATTATGACTACCCATGAAATGCAAATGGCTTTCGAGCAAGCCTATGGCCGCAAGGCAGAGAAAATGTATTTTGCCCCCGGGCGCGTGAACCTCATCGGAGAGCACACGGACTATAACGGAGGCTCTGTATTCCCCTGCGCACTCAGTTTCGGTGCATGGCTGCTGTTGGCCAGAAATACGGACAACACACTCCGTTTCCGTTCGTTAAACATGCCGCAGACCTATGATATCCCGGTAGATGCCATTCGGCCGCAGCCGGACCGCGCATGGTGCAATTACGCTTTGGGATGTATTGCCATGATAGCGAAGCGTCATCCGGAGGCTCATTTGACAAGCGGCTATGACGTCCTCTACTACGGTAACGTACCGGCGGGAGCCGGACTGAGCAGTAGTGCTGCCATGGAGGTAGTCACGGCACGGGCCTTCACAGAGGAGATGGGCTGGAAGGATGCGGACGATAAGAAATACCGCACCGAACTGGCGCTCATCGGTCAGGCCTGCGAGCACGAATACGCCGGTGTGATGTGCGGCATCATGGACCAGTTCGCCAGTGCGCAGGGAAAGAAAGATCACGCGATCCATCTCAACTGCGACACGCTGGAGTTTGAGCATGTGCCCGTGAAGCTAAATGGCATCAAAGTAGTCATTGCCAATACCCACAGCCCGCACCATCTGGACAGCGGAGCATACAACGACCGCGTACGTCAATGCCACACCGCCGTGGAGCAGATCAGCAAGGTGAAGCCCATCAAGTTCCTCGCCGAACTGACGGAGGAGGACTGGAAAGAGGTGGAAGGCGCTATCACCGACCCGATTGCCAAGAAGCGTGCGCGTCACGTGGTAGGCGAAGTAGCACGCACCGCAGCTGCCGTAGAGGCGCTCAAGAAGGGCGAGATCGCATATTTCGGAGAACTGATGACCGCCAGCCATGTATCGCTGCGCGACGACTATGAGGTAACCGGTCCCGAACTGGATGCATTGGCTGAAGCAGCATGGCAGGTGGAAGGCGTGCTGGGCAGCCGAATGACCGGTGGAGGTTTCGGAGGATGCACTGTGAGCCTCGTCAAGGACGAAGCGATTGAGACCTTCAAGGCATTTGTAGGCAAGGAATATGAAGAGAAGACCGGCCTGAAAGCGGACTTCTATGTTGCAGAAATCGGAGACGGAGTAATGAAGTTATGAAACAGATTCAATTCTATACCATCAAGAGTTCGGGCGGACTGAGAGCCGAGATATCCAATCTCGGCGCCAAGATAACGAAACTGCTCATTGGAGGCAGAGATGTCGTATTGGGTTTCAAGAGTGCAGAAGAGTGGCGTACGCAGGAGACGTATTTCAATGCCATCTGCGGACGCGTGGCGAACCGGATCAAGGACGGTCTATTCACGTTAGACGGAAAGAACTATACCCTGCCCCGGAACAACGGCCAGAACAGCCTGCACGGCGGTATCGAAGGATTCAACGCCAAGATATGGGACGTAACGGCGCAGAGCCCGTTTGAAATCACGTTGCACTACCGTGCGAAAGACGGAGAAGAAGGCTATCCGGGCAATCTGGACATCTGGGTGACCTACACGGCGACAAAGGACAATGCGCTGCGTATCCACTATGAAGCCAAGACGGACGCGCCTACCTTGGCGGCATTCACGAACCACGCCTATTTCAATCTGGCCGGCGAAGGAAGCGGACGCGTGGACGAACATGTTCTGCAAGTGTTCGCAGACCGCTACACGCCCTTTGACGAAACCGCTTGTCCGACAGGAGAGATCCTTCCGGTAGAGGGTACGCCGATGGACTTCCGCAAACCGGTTCGTATAGGTGACAGGATACATCTGCCGTTCTTCGCCGCGGATCCGGGAAGAGGAATAGACAACAACTGGTGTCTGTGCGACGGCGATGCGCCGAAGCAGTTGCGACATGCCGCTACGCTGCAGGCCGACGGACTGACGATGGAGTGCTGGACGACGATGAAGGGAATGCAGGTATATACCGGCAATTACATCGAGCGGCATGAAGGCAAGAGCGGCACGATGTATGACATACAGCATGCCGTGTGTCTGGAGGCGCAGCAATGGCCGGACAGCATACATCACGCCGGTTTCCCGAATGTGGTACTGATGCCGAATGAGAAACTGGACGAAATCACAGAATACAGATTCCTATGAATAAACATTTTTATATCATGCTGCTGAGTAGCATGGTATTTTGCGCTGGTACGGGCAAGCAATTCGTTCGCACAGATACGCTGCTGCGGCAGTGGCAGTTCACACAGTACACCACTGATAATGCAATTTGGCAGGATGTTACCATCCCGCACGACTGGGCTATTGGCGGTCCTTTTGACAGAGCGAATGACTTGCAGGAAGTGATTGTAGTGCAGAACGGAGAGAGTGAGCCGACATGGAAAACCGGACGCAGCGGTGGCCTGCCCTGGATGGGTAAGGGACACTATAGAACGCGCGTAGCGGTCAAGAAGGACAAGTTCTACACCTTGGTCTTCGATGGTGCGATGAGCCATGCCGACGTCCGCGTGAACGGCGAAAGAGTCATGTACTGGCCCTATGGTTATAACACGTTCGACTGCCATATCCCGTCAGAGTTGATAACAGGCGACAGCGTCGATATCGACGTCTACCTGGAGAACAAGCCGCAACAGAGCCGCTGGTATCCTGGGGCAGGTCTGTACAGGAATGTGCATCTCGTAGAAACGGATCCGATTCATATACCGACTTTCGGAGTTCTCATTCGCACGCCGAAAGTGAGTACGGAGTTCGCGCAGGTAACGGTGGAAGTGGAGTTGTGTAACGGAACAGATGCGTTAACAGGTGAAGACATTCACGTAGAGACCGAAATCCTGTATAAGGGAAAGACAGTAGCCTCTACGGAGGGGCAGCACAGCGTTGCCGAAGTGAGGAAGCCGCATCTGTGGAGTCCCGAGACGCCCAACCTGTATACTGCACGGACGCGTGTGCTGCGCGGAGAGCAGATACTCGACGAGAAGGAGACACGTTTCGGTATCCGCTCTATCTCTTATACGCCGGAACACGGATTCCAACTGAACGGCACTACACGTAAGTTCAAGGGCGTATGCAACCACCATGACTTAGGGCCCTTAGGCGCTGCGGTACATAAGGACGCTTTGCGTCATCAGATCGCCATGCTGCAGAAGATGGGCTGCGACGCCATTCGCACGAGTCATAACATGCCTGCTCCGGAGTTGGTGGAGTTATGCGACGAGATGGGTATGATGATGATGATCGAGCCGTTCGACGTATGGAACTGGGGGAAGACAGAGAATGACTACAATAAGGAGTTCAATGACTGGTGGCGCAGGGACATCACCAACATGGTGAAGCATTATCGCAACAATGCCTGCGTGATGCTCTGGTCGAGCGGTAACGAGGTATGGAACCAGGTACTGCCGGACGGCATCGGTATCGTGACGCAGTTGCAAGACCTGTTCCATCAGTTAGACCACACCCGACCGGTGACGAACGGAATGGACCAGGCGATGTATGTGATCCATAACGGTTTCGGCGCTGCTGTGGAGATCCCGGGATTCAATTATCGCACGAGTCGGTATGAAGAGGGGTATGAGAATCTGCCGCAGAAGATGATCTTAGGCAGCGAGACGGCATCAACCGTTTCCAGCCGCGGTGTGTATAAATTGCCCGCCATCCTCAAGGACAATGCAATATATAGCGATTATCAGAGCAGCGGATATGATTTGGAGTACTGCCCGTGGTCGGGACTGCCGGAACAGGATTTCCAGTTACAGGATGATTATAACTGGACACTCGGTCAGTTCGTCTGGACGGGCTTTGACTATCTGGGCGAACCCTCTCCGTACGATACGGATGCATGGCCGAGCCACAGCAGCTACTTCGGTATCATTGATCTGGCATCGCTGCCCAAAGACCGTTACTGGCTGTATAAGAGCCAATGGAATACCAATGAACCGACCCTGCATATACTGCCCCACTGGAACTGGAACATAGGTGATACGGTGCCCGTATTCTGCTACACGACTTATCCGACTGCGGAACTGTTCGTAAACGGTAAGAGTTATGGCAAGTTGCGCCACGCCACAGCGGAAGAAACTGAACGGTTAGCGAAAGGCGAAATAATCGAAGGCGTAAGCCGTATGCCGGAGGTGGCGGAGTTTGTGGTTCCCGAATGGGGTTCTGCGCCTCGTCCGGAATTACTGCCTCGTTACCGCCTCATGTGGTTCGACGTGCCTTATGAGGCAGGTGAGATCACGGTAGTAGCTTATGATGCCAAAGGCAAAGAGGCTGCCAGAGAGAGTATCCGTACAGCCGGAGAGCCGCACCACCTCGAGGTTATTTGGGCCAATGAGGACGAGAATCCGGAGGAATTATGCTATTATACCGTGCGCGTGGTGGATAAGGACGGCAACCTCTGTATACACGCTGAGAACCTGATCGCCTATGACGGCGAAGGGTTTGTAGCCGCTGCTAATGGCAATGCCGCTTGTCTGGACCCATTCCTTAAGCCGCAGATGCACGCTTTCGCCGGACAATGCACATTCATTATTCGGAAAGGAGAAAAGGGGTCCTTCCGTATCAAACACGAGTAGTAATCATGTCCTGCTAAAGTCCTGCTAAAGCCGCGACCATCTCGGGATCATCCCGCGACCATCCCGCGACCATCTCGGGATCATTGGGAACGATTCAGAAGGATGACAAAAAAATAGCCCGCATTACTGCGAGCTATTTTTTGTATGCAATGTTCGATTAACGAACTTGTGCACCCTGGAGGTTGAACATCTTGTTGTCACGTACGATGTAGATAACGCCGTCAACAACAACCTTCTGAGCCTTCTCGGTCAGAACAACGTTCTCGATACCTTGCGGTTCTGTCCAGCGATAATTCTCACCACTGAAATCCAACTCAATCCACTTGCAAGCAACGCCCTTCCAAGTGTCGTCAGTCCAAAGTTGACCGAAGATGAGCTCATTGTCCTGAATCTTGGTCCACTCATCCGTTGCACGGTAGATCTCGATCTCTTGGTCCCAAGAACCAGCAGAACGGAACTTGAAGAACTGAGAAGCCTTAGCATCAATCTCAGCCATGAAATAACCAGTATTAAGGAACTCCATAGGGGTACCCTTCCAATCGTCGAAACCACCGATGATTTCAACAGCTGCCGGGCAATTCTCTGCCGGAAGTTTAACTGCTACAACGGTGTACTCAACAGGCGAGTCATCGCAACGAGCCCAACGGAGTGTATCTACGCGGAGATCCCAAACGATCTCAGCGTCCTCGTGGGTCAGTTGGTTGTCACCTTCCTCACCCGGGATACGACCCCATACATCGTCAACGAGCATCTGCATGTAGGAGTCATCAGTCCAACCCGGAGCAGCAGTCGAGTCAAGCAAACCGGTTTGCGGATCCATTCCACCGCTAACGATCTGGTACGGAGTACCCTCTGCGCCCTTGAAGGTGTAGTAGTAAACCGGAGCACCAATCTCCACAGTCTTAGCCTGATCCAACTGCATCTGCTCGAACTTCCAGCCGTTCATACCACCAACGACGAACGGAAGTACGAGACCGCCACAACCGTCGCTGATAACCTCGATACGGTAGTTGTGATAGACAGCAGTACACGGATTCTGTTTCCATGCGTCAACGGTAAATACGTTCGGAGCGTCCGTGCCGTAGTTGATGAGGTCGATCTCACCTGCATAACCACCTTGTACAGCCTGTACACCACCACGGATTACCGTAGCAGCACCTACCTGGTACTCCCAGTTGAAAGCACCGAAAGCATCCAGCATGATCGGCTTAGCCTGCATACCCTTCTCTGCATCCGGCTCATCTTCGGGAGCAAAAGAAGTTACATACCAACCGTCATAACCCTCAACAGCCTCAACGGGAAGGCATTCAGCAACATTGCTGCTCCAACCGTTGAAAGAACCGGTTACTACGATGTTGTTACAGTTCATGTCTGCCGGTACGAAGAAGCATACGCAGACATTACCTTGATCGTAATAATCAGCGAGTACTACATCCGACGGAACAACATCTTTAGATGCAAATACGCTAACGCTCATCAGCGCAGCTGCTAAAAAAGCATAAAATTTACGCATAATTAATAAAATTTGGTTAATAAATAAGTTAGTTTGTAATTAAATATAATGAATTTTCGTTCATTAGTTATCTATTAATACGCATAGCCATCACCGCCTTGTGATGCGTATTCGTTATTCGAATCGCCCTCTACATCGGTTTTGAAGTTCGGATTAGAACGCTTGTCTTCATCCGGAACGGGGAACCAGTTCATATACTCCGGTGTGCCGGAAACGAAGAACTGCTGTCCGTCCTGTTTACCCATACGTCCTTCCCAGTGGTAGCGATACTGATCGGCAGCAGGGCCGAAGAACCGGTTGAAACGGATGAGGTCCATACGACGGCGTCCCTCGAACCAGAACTCACGGCTCCATTCATCGAGCAGGGTCTCTTCTGTCAACGCATTGAGTTCCGGAGCGTTTGCACGGTCACGGAGGATATTAACATCATCCAATGCGTCATTCCAGTTACCGGATTTACGTGCTTTCGCTTCGCCTCTAATGAGGTATGCCTCTGCCAGACGAAGCATCGGGATGTCCGTATCCGCCCAGTCTTTATTACGACGGGGAGAGAGTTTCGGAAGCGAAGCAGTCGAGTACACACCGGTGAATTTCACACCTGCCCATGACTCATAGAAGTTCTCATCTTTACCGATACCCATCTTACCGGACAAGTCAAAGTTTCTCTTACCCGGCGTAGTCATACCTTCGGAGCAGAAGATAGCACGTTCATCCTTCATATACGTAGGCATTTGTGCCTCATTATAAATCAAAGCTTCTGCAGTAGTACGATCCATATTCAGCGGCTTAAGGAACTTATCAATCAAAGTAGGCGAAGTACGGAGAGCATGCCACTCCGCTTCGATACCCCACGCGCTCATACCGCCATAACGCGGACCGGCAATCAGGAAGTTACCTCCTGCGTAGCTCTGGGTATATAAACCATCCTGATAAATTTGGAAGATCGCTTCCTTCATGACATCGGGACGATCATTGTCACCCATAAAGAGTCGCTGGTAAGCGGTATATACATAACCGGAGTCAGTTACAATCGAATCCACTACGAGCCCGTGTTGCGGGTTGTCATTGATAACAGCCTGTGCTGTCTCCAATGCCTTATCTAAAGCTCTACCTTTGGTCCAGGCCTTATTAAACTTGTTATATACATCGGCATTGAGGTAGATACGAGCCAACAAGAGTTGTGCAGCTGCTTTGCCTACGCGATAGGGTTGCACACGCTGAGCGGGAAGTTCCGTCACCAATGCTTGCAACTCCTCCACCAACCATTTATATAACTCTTGACGCGAAATATAATGGGGGAATTCGTTGGACTCGGTCGTTACAAACGGCGCATAGAGGAACAAGTCCATGAGGTAGTAATAGTGGAACGCACGGATCCAACGTACCTCAGCCATGCGATACATATCTTCCTGGGTTTCCTTAGGTCCGTAGGTCAGATAGTGGTTGCAATACTTGATATTGAGGTTCAAACGGGTATAGATACCTTTGATCATACCGCTTGATCCGGTCCAGTTGGTTGTCGGAAGACCTCTTGACTCGTTATCATCCCAGATCCAGAAAGCATCATCAGCTGTCAAATCGTTGCAATACCAGATAGTACGATAGAAACCGGACATACCAGCATCAATATCCTCTACGTCGGAGTCTTCACCCGGACCGGATTGACCAATAACCGCCATACAAGAATAGCACTTGGTGAACATACGATCCGCATTGAACGATGTGGAGGAGTTCGGGTCAATAGGTTGCGTATTGAGGTCCTGTACGCAGGATGCCATACCGAGAACCACAAAGGCCATTATTGCGAAATTAAATAATTTCTTCATAATATTTATGATTTATGATTTACGATTTATGATTTTAAGCCCATTAGAACTGGAGGTTGATACCCAGTACCGTAGTCATGGAACGCGGGTAGATGGAGTTATCCACACCACCGAGACCTACCTCAGGATCCAAGCCCGTATATTTCGTTACGACGAACGGGTTGGAAACGGTGCAGTATGCACGGCCCGAGATTTTGCTCTTCGAGAAGGAGTAACCGAGCGTGATGTTGTCACAGCGCAGGAAAGAAGCGTTCTCCAAGAAACGATCGGTAATACTCGGATCAGCCGTACCGATGATGGTCTTACCTTGCTCATCCCAAATTGTTCTGTTATATCCATCTACGTAGTAGGTATTGAATACATCTACCGGCAGGTTGGTATAATATCCGCCACGAGCCAACTGACCAATAGGCACATTCTGCAGACGGGTCGAGATGACGTTATTGAATACATAGTTGCCAATGTTCGCACGGAAGGACATACCGAGGTCGAAGTTATAGAACTGGAACTTCATCTGGAAGCCCATGGTAACAGGAGCTACCGGGCTGTGCTTGAACACCTTATCCAGTTCGTCAATACTTCCGTCCTTATTCTGGTCAATGATGTACCAGTACTGCGAACCATCCTCACGCGTAGCCTTACGTGCCTCGTAGAGATAGAAGGTATTGGTAGCATAACCGATAGCGAACTTCGTAATAGACTTACCGCCGAGACCTTCACCACCGTAACCGTTACCGTCAATCATATCAGCTTCACCATTGATCTTGGTAATCTTGTTCTGGTTCCAGGTTACGTTGTAACCGAGGTCCCATTTGAATTTCTTACCGTAGTCCAGAATAACTGCGTTGATCGAGAACTCAACACCCTGGTTCTGCAGCGAACCGACGTTGGACATCACGCGCTTACGGAAGTTCGTTCCCATCGGGACGATGGTGTTATTGAGCAGGTCGGTCGTATTACGGAAGTAGTAGTCGATAGAACCCGAAATACGGTTGTTGAGGAAAGCATAGTCAATACCTACATTGTAGGTAGTTGTCTTCTCCCAAGTCAAATCCGGGTTGAATGCATTCGGACGATCGGAGATATACAGGATATTACCGTTCGCATCTTCTACTCTTTCTACGATGTTGGTCTCGTAGTCCTCGGTAGCGTAGTTGGTACCGCCGACCGGATAGTAAGACGTATGTCCTTTAGTCTGCGAATAGCTCGGCATGTATGCGTAGTCACCGATACCATCCTGCTGACCGGTGATACCATAACCGAGACGGAGCTTGAGGTCATTGATCCAGTGAATATCCTTCATGAAGGACTCCTTGATCTTCCAACCTACAGCTACAGAGGGGAATACACCCCAGCGATGGTCTTTCGCGAAACGGCTGGAGCCATCACCACGGACAGTAGCGGTAACCATGATCTGATTCCAACCGATCCAGTTCAAACGACCGAAGAAGGAAACGAGGTAGTTCTCACCTTTACCTTGTCCCATGGACGGGTAAGCAGGACCACCGGGAATACCCGAAGTACCTTGATACGTCATCGGATATGTACCTCTACCTTCACCTTTGTATTCGTTATAGAAGTGTTGCCACTCGTAACCGGCCATGATGTCGAAGTGCTGCTGCGCCTTCTCCCAATCGTGTCCGTATTGTGCAAAGCAGTTGAACTGAAGATTGTATTTCATCTTCTGATCATAGCCATTCCAACCGGTATAGTGACTTGCGGTACCCAGCGGGTTGTTTACGTAAGTTTGTTTACCGACTGCGAAGTCAGCACCGAAGTTCGCATGCAATACGAGGTCTTCGAATCCATGAATCTTATATGTTGCATCCAGGTTACCTACGAACTGGCCTGCATTAGAGGTATTGGACTGATGCTTGAGCTGTGCCAGCGGGTTGGCGCCGGATTTCAAGCTGTACATCCAGTTGGGGTCATCGTACGGACCAAGTTCAGACGAAGATGTTCCGAGCGGCTGGAAGAAACCATCCCAGTGCTCATCCAACTCTTCTTTGGTCAGGTAGTACTGCTTACCGTTCGCCTCACCAGCGAGAATGGGCTCTCCATAAATATTGGTCAAATCACCATTCGAGTAAATCGGTTGCGTCGGGTCCTTATCCAGATATGCTCCGGCAATACCCGGCTCATAGCTGTTATAGATATACATACCCTTGGCATTGAAGTTGAAGATAAGGTGATTGTCCAAGAAGGACGGATTGAGGTTCAGCGAAGCAGTCACACGCTGCATCTGCGAGTTCTTAACAGCACCGTTATTGAGGGTATAACCTACCGATGCACGGTACGGCATATCCACATTCTTATCCTTGAAGCCACCGGTGATAGACACGTTATGGTCGGTCGAAACAGCGGTACGATAAATATGGCTAAACCAATCCACATCATCATTCATCAAGAATGAATTGGCCGTTTTCGATTGTCCGGCTGCTGTAGCATAGGCACGGAGTTCATCGCCTGTAAACACCTGGAGGTGCTTGAGTACGGAACCGAAGCTGACGTTACCGTCATAGGACACTTTCATCTTCGAGCCGGATTTACCTTTCTTGGTGGTAATGAGGATGACACCGTTGGAAGCACGGCTACCGTAGATAGCGGTAGCGGAAGCATCCTTGAGGACGGTAAAGGTCTCGATATCGTTCGGGTTAACGAGCGAGAGGGGGTTCGATACACCCTGAATACCATTGTTATCCATAGCCAGACCATCGATGACGATGAGCGGGTCGTTGGAAGCGTTCAGAGACGAACCACCACGAATACGGATTGCAGCACCGCCACCCGGCGTACCGCCATCGGAAGTGATGTTCACACCGGCGATCTTACCGGACAACATATCGGTTGCGGTCGTGGTGAGCGCCTTGTTCATATCATCCGGCTTGATAGCCGTTACCGAACCGGTAGCGTCGTTCTTCTTAACGACACCGTAACCAACGACAACGACTTCGTCGAGCAACTCGGAGTCCTCACCGAGTTTAACGGACATATTCTGCGCAGCTGCCAGCTCCTGGGTCTTATAACCCATATACGAGATGGAGAGCTTGGCACCCGGTGCCACATTAATCGTAAAGTTACCGTCGAAATCGGTGATAGTACCATTGGTGGTACCAATCTCCAGAATAGAAGCACCAATCACCGGTTCGCCTGTTTCCGCGTCAATGACCGTACCGTTAGCAGGTACTTGCGCGAAAGCGACTACAGATCCCAGCATAAGCATCAACGCCAGGGAGATAGTACGAAATATATTGAAATTAGTCTTTTTCATTGTTGCGTATTATTTATATTCGTTGATATACCGGTTAAGGAAGGCGAGTGAATGTAGCACCTTTGAAGATGAATCCATCCGGTTTATTCGGATCATTCATGACAAATTTGGTGATACCCAGCTGGTCACCCGTCTCACCCGGAGTAATGCTGATGAAGTTCACAGAGAATCGGGTATCCGAAGTGAACGCATCAAAGAACCAGTTGCTATCATATTCTTTAATATTAACGCTGATAGTATCACAAATACGGGTCTTCTTGTCGAATTTCGAACGAACCTCTTTACGGTAGAAATGTCCAGCATTCGCGAGGGTTGTAGCATCGCGATTGAACTCGAGTGTGTAATAACAGGTTGTGTCCGCCGATACAGTATCCATTCTGTCAAATACCTGGATTGTATCCGTTATGAAGGTCATAGGCGGAATAAAGCGGGTACGGATGGAATCGCGGAATACACTATCCAACACAAATTCGCCTTCATAAAGACCTTTCCATTTCGTATTGGGCAGGCAGTTAATGATTTTCTCCAGTTTATCTACACGCGACACATTGTCAGTACCCTCACCACCGATGACTTTTCCGTCCGGAGTGATAAACGCATTGCCTTTGTAAATCAGTTTAAAAGGCTCTCCGCTTTTCGGAGTAACGGTCAGAGAATACGTGGTGTTATGATCATCCCATTCTCCATAGGTATAAAGGAGAGTGTCCACGCTCTTCGGAGTGAAAGAGCCATTTCCGAATTCGATGGTACGATGGACCAAACGATTGTCGTTAACTCCACCGCAGAAGTCATACTCTTCAATTAACATGGATTGTTCCTCAACCTTAACAAGGCTGCGAGCAGTACTGTGAATGCTCTCCTTGATCATGTCGGTACAAACCTCTGTCACATTCGACTTGGTCTCGCAAGATGTGAAAGCAAAAGCTGCTATCGCCACTGCGAATACACTTACAAGTAGTTTGTTTTTCATAAATAGATATTATTTGTTAAATTATTATTTCTCTTTGATGGCAAAGACAGATGCAGCGCCGAGGAGGAGGAAGACTCCCGCTACGACGAGCATACCGGCCTGTACATGCGCGCATACATATATAAGGAGTAGTCTGCCGCAGAGGGCTGCCACGATTTGCGGCACGCAGATCGTACAGTTGAACAGGCCGAGGTAATAACCCATGTTACCACCCTTGATGGCGTTGGTAACGATGGTGAACGGCAAGGCCAGCATAGCTGCCCACGCTGCTCCGATAAGCGCGTAGCTGATGAAGAGGATCCACTGGTTGGTAACGAACCATACCGAGATGAAACCGATCGCGCCCACTACAAGCGAAATAGCGTAAGCGCCCTTATTACCGAACCAATGCTCGAGTTTCGGCAGGAAAGCCGCCCAAAGGAGCGAACCTACCGCCTGTACGCAGAATACGACTCCGACCCATCCGCCGGCGTTCTGGAAAGCCGCGTCCGCGGCATTGACACCGTCCCAACCGAAGCAGTTGATGGCGATGGCTCCGTTCGAATAGGTCCACATATACATGAATGCCGCCCAGCAGAAGAACTGCACGAGGCCAACGGTCCAGAAAGCAGACGGAGCCTCACGGAGAAGCTCGATAAAGCCCTTCTCTTCCGTTTTCTCCTCTTCCTTCTTGGGATCGATACCGTGGAACTCAGCGTACTCCTCGGGGTTCAGCTCCTTCACCGTCGCGAAGGTATAGAGCGAACAGAGGATAAGGATAGCGGCGCCGGCGTAGAACGACCATTTGACCGAATCAGGAATAACACCGTCCGGTGCGGTATTGGCTATGCCAATCCAGGTGAAGAAGATCGGGAAAAGGTAACCTACCACCGAACCGGCATTACACAGAGCCGACTGGATGGCATAGGCCGTACCCTTCTGCTCCTCATTGACCATATCGCCGACCATCATCTTGAATGGCTGCATGGCAATGTTAATGGACGTATCGAGGAACATCAGACTGAAGAGTCCGAACCACATTGCGGCATTCAGGCCCAAGAAGGCTGACTGCGCGAAGGTGAAATCGCCCGCGTTGGGCAGAAGCAGCATCACAGCGACCGCTATGAGCGCGCCCACGAGCAGATAGGGTTTACGACGTCCCAGACGATTCCAGGTCTTATCGGAATACTTACCTACAAGCGGCTGCACGATCATACCCATCAACGGCGGGAGAATCCAGAAGAAACTCAGCGTGTGCGGGTCAGCACCCAAAGTAGCAAAAATACGAGAGATATTCGCGCTCTGCAAGGCATATGCAATCTGAACGCCGAAGAAACCAAAACTCAGATTAAAGAGTTGAGTGAAGGATAAATTCCGTTTCTGCATAGTATTTTCTATTAAGCTTAAGCCTCGATTTTTAAAATCGGCTGCAAATTTACTACAAAATTTTGGAATACACAAGAGTTCTGTTCATTTTTTACTCATTTTTCCAAAGAAATGGTTAATATTCTTAGACATCAGAGCCACGAACAAAAACTTTTGCACGCAAAAATGATACGGCAAAACGGCTTCCGGATGCTTGTATCTCTACTCGATAACGGTCGAAAACTGTATATATACATAGTATATATACATATAAAGCATCACATTGTCAGAAAATTCAATCCATCCTTGGGTGATCCTTGGGAGATCCTTGGGTGGTCTCTGGGTCCGCATAGGACATTACCAGTATTTTAGCCAATGATTGAAAGGAGGGCCACAGGACAAAATACAAAAAAATGACGCGGATATTTGCATATGTGAAATATTTTTCGTACTTTTGCAGGCTGAAAGGGGAAATGCTCGGGATGCAACTCTTCGCTTCCGCAAGGTCGCGATTATCTCGAAAAGAAGAGAGAGATGCCTCCTTGAGAATATCATGCTGCGGAAAGGGAATAGGAATAATAAAGACTCGGCGGAAGCCGGGAAAAGACCAATGAATATAACACATGAAGAATTAGTGAAGGCGCTGCAGACCTATTTCGGGTTTGACACGTTCAAGGGCAATCAGGAAGCCATCATCCGTAATGTGATCGAGGGCAATGACACGTTCGTACTGATGCCTACAGGTGGCGGAAAGAGTCTGTGCTATCAGTTGCCTTCGTTGGTGATGGACGGTGTGGCGATAGTCATCTCGCCGCTGATTGCGCTGATGAAGAACCAGGTGGATGCGATGCGTAACTACTCGGAAGAGGAAGGCGTGGCGCATTTCATCAACTCGAGTTTGAGCCGCGGAGAGATCAATGCCGTCAAGGAGGATGTAGTAGGCGGAAAGACGAAGCTGCTGTATTTGGCGCCTGAGAGTTTGCAGAAAGCAGAGAACGTGGACTTCCTCAAAGGCGTGAAGATCAGTTTCTACGCCGTGGATGAGGCACACTGTATCTCGGAGTGGGGTCACGACTTCCGTCCGGAGTACAGTCAGATCCGCTCGATGGTACAGCGTATCGGCAAGGCGCCGATCATCGCGCTGACCGCTACGGCTACGCCGAAAGTGCAGAAAGACATTCAGAAGAACCTCGGCATGCCCGACGCGACCGTATTCAAGAGCAGTTTCAACCGTCCGAACCTATATTACGAAGTACGTCCGAAGACCGCAGACGTAGATAAAGACCTCGTGCGTTTCATCCGCAGTATGGAAGGCAAGAGCGGTATCGTCTATTGTCTGGCACGCAAGGAGGTAGAAGACCTGGCGCAAGTGCTGCAAGTGAACGGCATCAGCGCACGTGCCTACCACGCCGGCATGGACGCTCCGACACGAACCGCCAATCAAGATGCGTTCCTGATGGAAGAGTGTCAGGTGATTGTCGCCACCATCGCATTCGGTATGGGAATCGACAAACCGGACGTACGGTTCGTGGTACACTACGACATTCCGAAATCGCTGGAAGGATATTATCAGGAGACCGGTCGTGCAGGTCGTGACGGCGGCGAAGGAGTGGGTGTCTGTTACTACGCGCAGAAAGACCTAGATCGTCTGCGTCGGGTCCAACAAGGCACAACCCCCAAGGGGATAGGCATGGGCAACCGGGTGCG
>JAEEGL013038549.1_pt1 | contig 16398 bp, 10 predicted proteins | sample 9134231 | NCBI WGS metagenome assembly JAEEGL01 (sample SAMN16246548, study PRJNA631951) | gut metagenome | biome: gut microbiome; feature: rumen; material: fiber-attached | host: Bos | place: Iran: Karaj | collected 2018-10
AATTGTAATTTAACATCTGATTTATTATTTATTTTATTAATTGGAATAAAATATAAATTATTATTTTTGGTTTCTAAATATTTTCTTGGTTTGTCGTGTGGTTTTAATTTTAATCTAGTTGTTAAATAATTATTATTTATTATTACAAAATATATTTTATAATCATCATAATCATTTTTTGAATTTAATATTATTGAATTATCTGTTATATTATTTTGTATTTTTTGATTATTTTTTAATAATAATTCTTCACATGAATTTTCTTTTTCAATTTTAATATCAATTTTAATTTTTTTATCTAAATCAAGATATAATGGAAATTTATCAGAATCTTCAAAAAAAGAAAAACTCATATTTATATCAATTAAAAAATAAAAATTAAAAATTTAAATAAAAAAAATAATAATTGATGAAATAAAAATAATAAAAATGGGAAATGATGGAAATATCTGTTATTGTAGAAACAGACAATTGACTACTGAATCATATTTTACAAGATTAGAAATCTACTCAAATGCTATACATAATAATAATAAAAATCATAATAAACAATTTTTTGTATCAATACCTCATAATAGAAATGAATCATTAAATTCTTTGAAACAATCAAATGAAATAAACTTTAATCAATATGGTGCAGTAAATACAATAATAAAAAATTACAAAATATATAAATCAAAACAGAGCAATAGCAAGAATAATTATAAAAATAATTTAAATTCAAATAATAAAATAAATACAAATAATATAAATAATAATAATAATTCAAAAAATAATAATTCAAATAATGATAATTCAAATCATTATAATTCAAATAATAACAATAATTCAATAGAAGAAATTTTTACAAATAAAAAAAACAAAGAACAAAACAATATCCAAAACTTCATATTAATCGAATCAAAAAATAATATAAACCAAAATATTCAAGTTGAAAATAAACAAAAAGACAATATAATAATGAATTCAATAGAAGAATGTAATTCCCAAAGTTCAAAATCAACAAATTCTAATATAAAAAAATTAAAAAATCAAATAAGTATAAAATCAAAATATATAGGTGAGAAAAAAAACAAACAAAAATCAGGATTTGGTATACAAAAATGGGAAAATGGATCATATCACATAGGAAAATATAAAAATAACAAAGCATATGGATTTGGTAAATTTATAAGTGAAAAAGACAAATATGAAGGTGAATTTATAAATGATTGTGCGTGTGGATTTGGAATTTATTATCATTCAAATGAAACAATTTATGAAGGTTATTGGATTGATGATACACAAGAAAATTATGGTATAGAAATATGGAAAGATAATTCAATTTATAAAGGTGAATATAAAAATGGGAAAAAATTTGGAATTGGAAGTTATTTTTGGCCTGATGGTTCAAAATATGAAGGTGAATGGTTTGATAATAATTTAAATGGTTTTGGTATTTATTATTTTGGTAATGATAAAAAATATTTTGGTGAATGGAAAATGAATTTAAAAAATGGATTTGGAGAATTTATTTGGCCTGATAAAAGATATTTTGGATTTTATCTTAATGATAAAAAAGATGGGTTTGGTATTTATTTTTGGAGTAAGTTAAATAAAGTTTTTATTGGATTTTGGAAAAAAGGAAAACAAGATGGTTTTGGGAAATTTATTAATAAAAAAAAAATTAAGTTTGGGCTTTGGAAAATGGATAAAGTTGATTGGTTTAAGAATGATAATGAGGCATTTTTATTTATGAAAAATAATGATTTGGAAAGATATAATAAGATTTTTAATTTTAGTTTAGATGATGTAGTTGAGTTTTTTAAGAAAAGTGATAATGAATATAATTTTGATATATATGAAGAGTAATTTTTTATTTTTTTTTGGCTTTTTTTAGCTCTTTTTGTATATTTTTGATTGATTTTTTATATATATTTTTATTCTATTTTATTTTTTTAATATTTATTTATGAATTAAAGAAAATATAATATTTTTTAAATTAAAAAATATTTATTTTTTTTGTTTTCAATTTAATATCAATAATTTTAAAAAAAAAAAAGTAAAAAAAAAAAATGTCAATTTTAAATTTCAAAAAAAATTTAAAAAATCAAGATTAGTAACTCATAAAAAATATAACAAAAAACTTTTATAAAACCATAAAAAAAATTAATTTAGTGACTACACATTCAAAATAGTATTAATAGGAGATACCTCAGTAGGTAAATCGAGTATTTTATCTCGTTTTGCAGATGATCATTTTTCAGAAAGTTACGTCACAACAATAGGAGTTGATTTCAGATTTAAAACAATGATAATAAAAGAAAAAATATGTAAAATTCAAATTTGGGACACTGCAGGACAAGAAAGATATAGAAGTATTACAAATTCTTATTATAAAGGAGCAGATGCAATTTTTATTATTTTTGATATGACAAATAAAGAAAGTTTAATTCATATTGATGATTGGATTGAGGAAATAATTAAATATACTGGGGAAAATATTTTATTTTTTATTGGAGGAAATAAATTTGATTTATCTAATCATGAAGTCACAAATAAAGATATTGAAGTTTTAAAAAAGAAAAAAAAATTAAATGTCTTTTTACTTAGTGCTAAAACCGGTTATGGTATTGAAAATTCTTTTAAGGAAATAATAGAAGTTTTAATTAGTAAAATAAATCAAGGAATAAAAGAGAAAAAAAAAAGTGATGATTTTAGTCTTCAAATTGAAAAAGTTAATTTTGAGAAAAAAAAAAGAAAAATATGTTGTGGGAATCAAAATTAGATATAATTATTAATAATTAATTAATTATTTTTTATTAAATAATTCATTTTTAAATTTAAATGGTTTCATTTAAAATTTATAAACTTATTAATCATAAATATTTCATTAAAGTTTACTTTTTAATATACAAGAGAATAAAATAAATATTAACAAAACGCTTATTGTTATTATTATCAATCTGATATTATCTGTTAAAATAAAGGAATGAATTAAATTTAAATTATAAAATATTATCAAAAACAGTATAGAATACTAAAAAAAATATATACTAATTCTTAAAATAAATATGTCCTAAGAATTAATAATTTACTCATCTTCAATTTTAATATTAAAAAGTTGATCACCAATCTTAACTTCATAATTTGATAATGATGGACTTAATTCAAATTTATTCCCATTTAAAATAAACCAAGTACCATGAGTACTAAATTTTCCTTTTCCATTTCCATCACAAAGAATCCATTTATTATTATAATTATTAAAAAAAAATGTAGAATGAATTCTTGATAAATGTGAATTATCTAAAGTAATTGTACAATTGTCTCTACCAATTGAAACATGATTATAAGTAGTATCAAATTTATATTCTTTATATTTATTATGATGAAACTCTTTTTTATTATCATCAAAAATTTTAATATTTAAATTATTATTACTATCAATATTAAAAGAAATTAAATTTTGTCCTAAAATAAGATATTTATTAAAATTATCATCACAATTTAAACAATAATCACTATAAATTCTTACATACATTAAAAATTTATTTTCTTTTATTTCAGAATTTAAATTTTGAATGTAATAATGAGCTCTTTTTCTATCATAATAAATAACAAATAATTTAGTTAATTTAATATCCTTATATAAATTTATTATAATATCATTTACTATTTCATCTTTTTCTGTTTCATTTAAACCAAAAAAAGTCATTCCATCTCTTTTTTGTCTTAAACCTTCATGACAACCTGATGCATCAATATGAATATTTTTCCCATTAAATAAATTTGAATTATTTATCTCAGATAATATTAATTTTGGTGCTAATTCAATTTCTTCATCTAATACTATATTATCAAAATCTATATTAATTTCTTTATTTTTTTTCTTTTTTTGATTGAATTTTTCAGATGTTGATTTAGATTTCTTTGAAATTTTTCTTGCATAAGAATTATTTTCTTCTGTTGTAAAAATTTGAGTTAAATTTTTAATTGAAGAAGAACTATGTGATGATATACTATTATCTAAAGATATTTGACTTATACTCTTATTATTATTATCAAATGAATTATTGTTTTTGAAAAAATTACTTTTTGATATGATATTATTATTATTTTTCTTTATTGTTGAATCTGAGATACTATTTTTAGATGAAGATGAAAAGTTATCATTTGATTTTTCAATTTCTTCTATTTTATCTTTTGAATATATTATATTAATATCATTATTTATATTTTTTTGTTGAAATTTCTCTGTTCTATTTGATGAGCCTGATATTACAAATGAATATTTTTTATTTGAATCATTATTTGAATTTGAGTTTTTTGTATTTGTGTTCGAATTTGAATTTTTTGATTTTGAAAAGTTTTCATTTTGAATTTTTGAATTTTCACTTTCTTCTTTTTCATCTTTGTTTTCATTTTTATTTATATTTACTTCATTTTCATTTTCATTTTCCTTCTTTCTCCCACAACATGAGAGAATATTAGAAAATACTGACATTATTTTTATTTATTTTAAAATATTTTTGATTTATTTTAATTATTTACATATAATTCTTAAAATTAAAAAATGGATATATATAAATAAAAATTTATTTTAGATAAAAACTTCATTTAAAAATAACTAATTTAAAAATTAAATGAATTAAAAATCCAAATAAAAAATTAAAAACAAATATAATATAAAAAAATAAAACAGACAAATGAATATAAATAATATTGAAAAAAAATATAATAATTATTAAACAAAAAATAATTTTTTGAATAACTTATCTTAATTATTTCTTTTCATTAAAATATTTATTTTATCATTTATTTATAAATTAAATTAAGGATATAAAAAAAATATTAAAAAAAAAAACTCCAATAAAAATAATTAAAAACCAAAATAAACAAAAAACAAAATAATATAAATAAAAAACCAAAATGAAAATGGAAGAATTAGAAAATACAGCTGAAAATATTAAAGATGAAATAAAAGATACGACAAAAGAAATAGGATACAAAATAGAAAATAACATACCAAATAATTTAAACAATATTGAATTTTCACAAGACAATTTTTTATTTTTATTCAAACCAAAGTTGGAAGAAGAAACAATTTGTAGTTTATCCCAAAGTATGGCTGTTAAAATCATTTCAATAATTGCTTTACTTTTTGCAATCTCATATTTTATTGATATCTTTGAAAAACACTTTTTCTTTGGTGGATTTTATAAACTTATTCTTTGTGTTATATATTTAGTAATTGCTTTTTATTCTTTCTATTCAACTATTAATGAAAATGCTGATTATGCTAAAATCGGTTATTTAGTTTCTGCTATTTTGTGGATTTATTATTTTATTTGTTTTGCTTTAGATTTTTTATTTGATTTATTTAAATTTATTAATTTTTTAGGAGATGATTTTTTAAACATTAAAGAAATATTTCATGATATTGGAAAATGTTGTATTTTATTGATTTATTTGTATTGTGTTTATATTCTTTTTTGTTATCATGTTAATTTGAAGAATGGAAGAAATGTTTAAAAAAATATAAAATTTTATTTTGATTAAATAATTTAATTATTTTTATTATTTGGATTTTGTTTTTCAATATTTTTTTTATTTTCAATAAGTCTTTTAAATTTAAATATATTAATTTTCTAATAATATAAAATTAAATTAAATTATTTAGTTGTACTAATGCAGAAAATAAAAATTTATTAATATTTTGATTTAAATGTATTAGTTCAGAATAGAATAATAAATTGATTAATACACTTTTTAAAACATTTTTATCTAATGAATTTAAATTTAAATTTTCCAAATATTGATTATATAAATTGTTACAAGTGTTAAATAATTTTATAGGAGAATAAATATCACTTATGAGTGCATTTGAAAAATCTTTTGAAGTTAATTTAAAAGTAACATAAGTTAAATAAATAAAATCATCATAACTATTATCTTTCAAAAATGTATTTAAAATATCACTATCCAATTTTCTTCCTATTCTAGATTGAATATAACAAGAATATAATTGAATATTTGAATTTTTATAATTCAAATATAAATTATCAAAAAATGAATTAATTATTTTTTCATTAGTTGAACTATTTATTGCTTTAATTTCTTTAATGAATATTTTTAAATCTCCAATTGCAAAAATTTTTAATTCATTTAAAAGATTTTCTAATTCAATAATACATTTTTTTTCACTAATAAAAATGGGATTCTTTTCACATATTTTATAATATAAATAACTTAGTTTAAAAATATATTTTCTTGGATTAAAGTTTAATAATAATAATAGTTCTTGAATTAAATCTTTATAATTTTCAAAATTTAAACTTTCTAAATAAATTGAAAAAATAAGAAATATTGAAGTATGAATTAAATATTTATAATTTAAATTATTATTTCTTATAAGATAAAACTCAATTAAATCTGAAATAGTTTGTTGATAAATTTTTTTTGGAATATATTCTTGTTCATTCAATTGTTTATATGGGAAAATAGTTGATAATTTAATTTTAGTATTATTTAAATAATTCATATAATTTAATAATATATTATTATCAAGTTGAACTGAATTATATTTATAAAAATATTTAGTTGAAATTGGAGTTTTTGTAATTGTTTTTTCTATATTAGGATTGTTGATATCTGAAAATATTTTATATTTTAATGATTCATTTATTTTTTCATTATTACCTTCATAAAATTTATAAAAATTCAGAAAATGAACGTATTTAGTTTCTTTATTATAATTTTCTCTAACATTAAAACAATCAAAAATAATATCTAAATAATTAATATCTATATTTTCATTAAATTTTGTTTTTATATTTTTCAAACAAATAAATTCTTCTAAAAATATATATGAAGTTAATAAATATTTATTAAGTCTATTAAAATCAATCAATAATTGTGTAAATGTTTCAAAAACTACATTTGATTTTAACATTTTTGAATATATTTTATTTAATTCAGGAAATAAAACTTCATTTGTATTCTCTTCTAATATTACACTTAAATCTAAATTATATATTAATATATCATTTTCATTTTGTAAATCATTATTTTTTTTTTCTATATATTTTATCATTAAATCATTATAAATCATATTATAAAAATCCACATAAAATTCATAAATATATCTTTGAGTTAATAAATTTAATTTATTTTGTTCTTCAGTAATATTTAAAAAATCAATATTTGATTTGATATTAATTTGATTAGAAACATTTCTTAAATTATTACAAAATTTAATAATAATTTCATTAAATTGATTTTTATCTTTTTTTTTATCTTTCTTTTTATCTAAAATTCTATATAAATCCTGAATAAATTTATTTTTTTCTATTTCTTCATCTTGATTATATTTTTTAACATGAATAGAATATCTATTTAATTGATGATTTAAACCAATAGTTAATTCATTAAAAGGATATTGATCTACAACAATAGAATCTTTATTCTCTTCAAAATTTAATTGAAATCCAAAAAAAATATTATCAATATGTTCAATTAAATCAGTAATAACATCTTCTGAAAGTATAATTTCTGGTTTTGCAACAAAACTTTGAGGAAAAGGAAAAACATTATTAGGAAAAAATAAAGAAACTAAAATTTTCATTGTACAATTTATATATTCATCATTATCACCAAATAATAAAAGTTTTTCATTTCCAATAAACATTATATAAAGTACTACTAATGTATTTGGTGTTATTAATTTAAATATTTCATTTATATTTAAATCTATTATTGGATATCCTGTAAATTGATCTAGAAAATATTCACTCATTTTATTTAATCTAAGAAAATCATTTTCATTATTTATTTTTTTATATTCACTTAATTCATAATATGGAAAAATTTTTACAATTTGATTATTTGAAATTGGAGCTGGAATGAAATTTATTATATTATATATTTGAATTTCTAATGGAATTTCTATTTTATTATTTTTAAATTGTTTTAATATTTCTTCTGAAATATATTTAAAAAAAATAAAAAAAGGATATCCTGAAATAATTATAAAAAATTTTGGAATATAAATTATAATATTGTCAATATAATCATTTTCATAAAATGTATATGTAAATAAATATTTTATATTATTTGTTTCTAATGGTTGATTCGCTCCATGAATATATTTATTATTTGGTATATCATTATATAATTTATTACAATAAAATAAAAAAGGATAATTTGGAAAACAAAAATCAGGAAAATGTTTTTCTAATCTTTGATTTGAATTAATTGATGAAATTACACTAATTATATTTGGATTTTGATTAATTTGAATTGAAAATAAATTTGTTTGAGAATTTTTTATTCCTGTATTTTTAATTATTTGATTATAATAATTATCTTTAAGATAATTATTATCATATCCTAAAATATAAAATGCATCTATTAATTTATTGGTTGTTCCTAAATAGGGTCCGAGATTTGTTTCTGTTTTTTTAAATGAGAAATTCATTAAAAATATAATTTTAATTAAATAAATTATATAAAAATGTAATTCTAATATTATTATAATATAAAGTAATTTGTTATTGAAAAGAAAAATAATAAAATATACTATATAATATTATTAAATACAATAAAAAAAATGAAAGAATTTCCATTAAATTATAAAAAACCGAAAGTTATTATTACAAAAGAAGAAGAATCAATATTAAAAATTGCAATAGAAGAATATAAGGAATTATTTCCAAGAATATTAGAAATTAATCATTCAAACTTTATTCCAATATTAGAAAAATATATAAAAATTTCTCTAATTCCAAAAAATCCTATTTTACAAAGTACTTCATTTAATAAAATAATTCAAATAATACAAGAAAAATATTATGAACCAGAATATAATAAAATCAATCAAATAATACAATCTATTTCAGATATATCATTATACGAAACATATAATGGAAAAAATTTTATACCTCATTGTAATAATCATTGTGAACCAATTCATTCATGTGGAAATAAAATGTATATTTTAGATAATTTAAATTATCTTTTATGTTTAAAATGTCATAAAATTTATCATAATAATTTTATCTTATTTCATTGTTCAAATTGTAAAATTGATTATTATACTTTAATAAATAATAATAATAAAGAAGAAATATATAAACCTGCAAAATGGGAAAAATATCATTGTAATGCATTTATTGATGATGTTATGAAATGTCCAAAATGTAAAAATACACTTTATATAAATGGAAAAAATGATAATTTATATTGTTTACAATGTCATTTAGAATTTGATTATCATAATATTAAATGGATTTGTGTTATTTGTAATCAAGAATTTACTTCTGCACCAAAAGAATATAATCCTAATGAATCTAAATATATTAAAATTATTATTAAAGATACTATTTTTAATGGGAAAGATGCTAGACCTGAATTTATTCCTTGTTGTAATTTAAGTAAAAGTGATATTTTAAATTGTAAATTTACTCATAAGAAAGAATGTAATGGAAATTTATATGAAGGGATTTATAATAAAAAAAGAATTGTTGTTTGTGGAAAATGTCATATGATGAATTATTATGATAATTATATGTGGATGTGTCCTAAATGTAAAGTTAGATTTTCATTAAATAAAAATAATAAAAATGAAAATAATATTAATAATAATAATAATATTAATAAAAATATTAATAATAATAACTATAATAATAATAATATTAATAATAATATTAATAAAAATATTAATAATAATAATATTAATTATAATAATAATAATAATAATAATAATGAAAATGAATTATCAAAAGAAAAAGAAGAATATATTTTTAATCGAAAAGCATTTGCTTATCAAAAGAAAATAAATAAAATTCCAAGAATGAATACTTCATATGGTGAAATTAAAAGAGAATTAAATTTAGCAAATATAAATCAATTAAAAAATTTAGATGGATTATTTCAAAATCAACCTCGATTAATAGTAAGAAATAGAGGAATTTCATTATCAAATTTTCAAAATAGTAAACTGAATAATTCAAACCGTGAAAATGAAAAAATGGAAAGAAATAGAATTTTAAGTGATTTACAAGAAATAGAAAATAAAAAAGAAAGAAAATTATATATTAATATACAAAATGATGAATTAACACCAAAAAAATATTCAGATATAAATATAAATTTAAACTTAAATGTAAACATAAATAATAATTTAAATAATAAAATACCATATCCATATAAACTTCCAAATTCAACAAAAAATATTTCAAAATATCAATTATATAATCAAATAAAATTAGCAAGAAATCAAATAGAAGAAAACAATAAAAAATTTAATTTAGATGATTATAATATAATATCTCAAATAGGAGAAGGGACATTTGGTAAAATATATCAAGTTGAAGGGAAAAATAAAAGAAAATATGCTTTAAAAAAAATATTAACAAATTCAGAAAATGATATTAAAACAATTGAATCAGAATACAAAATATTAAATGACTTATCACCATATAATTTAAATTTAGTTAAAATTTATGGAATAGAAACAAAAAAATTAGATAAAACAACATATGTAATGTATGTTTTAATGGATTTAGCAATTCGTGATTGGGAAAAAGAAATAATACAAAGAAATCAAAGAAAAAATTATTATAGTGAAAATGAATTATTTAAAATATTAAAAGAATTAATTCATACTTTTTCAGAATTACAAAAACATAAAATTTCACATAGAGATATTAAACCACAAAATATTTTATTATTTAATGATAATACTTTTAAAATTGCAGATTTCGGTGAAGCAAAACAAAATTTAATGACTAATAAAAATACAAGTAGACAAACTATTAGAGGAACTGAATTATATATGAGTCCTATTTTATTTAAAGCAATTAAAGGGAAAAATGTTGGAAAATATACTGAACATAATGTTTTTAAAAGTGATGTTTTTTCGCTTGGTTTATGTTTATTATTTGCTGCTACTTTAAGTTTTAATTCACTTTTTGATATTAGAGAATTAAATGATACTGTTTCTATGAAATTAGTTTTAATGAAATATCTTAAAAATAGATATTCTAATAAATTTACTGATATTTTGTTTGGAATGTTAGAAATTGAAGAAAAGTTTAGAGAAGATTTTATTGAGTTGGATAAAAGACTTGAGTTTCTTTAAATATGGAGTTTTTTTTAATCTTTTTTTTTTATTTGTTTTTAGTTTATTTTGTATTGAGTTATTTTTTATTTATTATTTTATTATTTTATTTTTTCTATGTTTTGATTTGATTGAATTTTAATTGCTTATTAATGAGTAATATTAATTTTGATGTTTTTAATTATTTATATATACCATTGGAAAATGAGTTTATTTAATTATTTTTTTATTCTATTCTTAATTATTTAAAATTAATTTAAATAAAATTGAATTCATAAACTTATTTTTATATATATTATAATATTTTAAAATATTTTTTTTAATTTTAAGTTTTCTTATTATTATCAGTCAAATTAACATAAAATATTACCTATTTTTATTGTTACTTTATATTAAAACCTATATATAATATATTTTATTATTATTTATTTTCTTTTTTTGCTAATTCTTCCTTTTCCTTTTTTTCAAATAACATTTTTTCTATCTTTTTATTTTTATATTCTTTATATTCATTTTCTGAATAAGTACTTTTATATTTCATTAAATCTTTTAACTCATATATAACATTAGTTAAATAAAGTAAATCAAGATCACTTTCAAAATTAATAGCATTTAATTTAAATTCTTCTACAAAATTATCATCACCTATTTTTTTATTTATTAAACCTATTTCCTGTTTAATCTGAGGTACAACAACTTCGTTTAAATATTTATCTTCTCCAATAAAAAATTGTTCATAATCAAAATATTGTTTTAAATCATTATAATAACATAAATTATCTTTAATAATTTCTAATAAATATGCAAATGTATTATTATAAACAGATTTAAAATTTTTTATAATAAAACCTAAATAATTTAACATAACTAAATTAATATCTTTTTCTTCTTTTATATTAATTAATTGATTAAGTGTAATTGCATTATTTAATAATAAATTTAGTTTAATTATTGATTCATAAACATCATTTAATTGAATTAAATTATTAGTAAAAATTAATACTCTATAAATTTGAGGTTGATTTTTTGTCAAAGAATGCTTTGTTAAAATTGGTATTGTTATTTTTATTTTTTTAAAATATTTTTCATTTTTTTCTTTATCTTTTAAATCATTTGTTGATGGAAATTCTTTCCAAGGTTTTATTGATGGGTAATATTCATTTGAAAATTTTGAAATTAATTTAAAAAAATTTAATATTAAATTTAATTTCATTTCTTCTTCCGATTGATTTTTTTCAATAGTTTTTTCATTATTCATTAAATTTAATACATAATTATTAATTAAAAGATTTAAATTTGAAAAAAAAATAAAAATAAATAATTATATAAAATTAAAATATAAATTTATATTACATTATTTATTTCAAATAAATAATAAATCTATTTTTATTCTATATTAAAATTAATAATAAAAATTATTCAAAAAGTGAGAGAATATTTTATAAAATAAATCTACTGTTAATTTATATGATTTTTTCAATTATAATTAATTTATTTTTAGATATTATTTTATTCTATAAAATAAATTTGTTTTATAAGTAATAATATATATATTATTTTTATTATAATTTAAAAATAAATCATTAAAGATAATATCACCAATAATTAAAGCTAATTTTAAATTTTAAAAAATATGTAAATTAAATACTATTGTTAATTATATTCAAATTTAATATTATTTTATGGATGATTTACTAAAATCTTTATTTAATTTATAAAATTTATTTTATTTTCATTATATAGGTCAGTTATTATATATAATTGAATCAAATTAATAATTATAATATAATCTAAACATTTTTCATTAATTATTTTAATTTATTAAAAACTATTCAACAAGTCTTCTCATTTCATAAGAAATTAAATATTCTAAAAATTTAATAAAATATTATTCTTTAATTTTTTAATTAAAATAAAAGATAAATCTTTAATTTAAAAAAAAAAAATTAAAAAAAAAAAAATGCAGCAAGACAAAATAATAAGAAATTTAATTCCAATAGGATTAATAGGTAATTCAATAGTAGGAAAATCATCATTATCAAATGTATTTATAGGTGAAAAATTTAATGAAGACATAATAACAACAATAGGAATAGATTGTTTTATGACAGATATAAACTATAAATTTAAAGGAGAAAAAAAAGAAAGAAAAATAAAAATAAAAATTTGGGACACAGCAGGACAAGAAAAATTTAGAAGTGTTGGTTTAAAATATATTAATAATTGTTATGGAATAATTGTAGTATATTCAGTAACAGATGAGAATTCTTTTAATGAAGTTGATTATTGGATTGAACAAATTCAAAATAGTTATGATCTTTCAAAATATCCTTTTATTTTAGTTGGAAATAAATGTGATTTAATTGATGAAAGAATAATAAGTAAAGAAGAAGGAGAAAAAAAAGCTAAAGAGTATAATATTAAATTTTTTGAAACTAGTGCTAGAAATAATATTAATGTTAAAGAATGTTTTATGTCTTTAATTGAAAATATTATTGAAAAATATCATGATGAATTTGTTAAACAACCTGATGTAAAAAAAATTGAAGTTACTGAAAATCCAAAAACAAAGAAAAAAAAATGTTTTTTTTAAAATAATTGTTAATTATTTATTTATTATTATTTATTTTTTTAAATTTGAAAATCTTTAAAAAAAATATTTTGCTTAGATATTAATATAAAATAGAAAAGATAAAAAAAATGATAATTCAATTTATTAAAAAATAATTAGTTATTAAAAAAAATGTAAGAATATTTACCAATAATAAAAATGGATTAAATAATAAATATAAAAAAATTAAAAAAAATATTCAAATAAAAATTTTTTGATATAATTAGGAAAAGAAAAATTTAGTTATTTTTAGTTCAATATATTAAATATTATATGGATTTTTTAAAGGTTTATTCTATTAATAATCAAAAAAATTGTACAAAAATTTAAAAATTAATTAAAGTTATTAAAATAAAAAAAATTTGAAATATATATTTCTTTAGTTTTAATTTGAAAAGAAAAATGATTAAGAAAATTAAAGAATTATTTCTAAAGAAAAATCCGAAAGATAATCTAAAAAGTTTGGAATTATTTTTTGGAAAGAATTTGATTAGTGAAAATTATGCTAAAGATGATTTTATGGCTCAATTACTCAAATTATTGAAATTTATCAAGAGAGTTTTTATCTGAAAATAATGCAAAAAGGGAATTAATAGTAAAAAAGTACTGCTCCTTGAAAGAAAAAAGAAAATAAAATAATGAAAAGATAAAATAATTAATCTTCAAAAATTAAATACAAGAGATTAAGTTTTTTTTATAGAATTTTTTTTTTTATATATATAATTAGTAAATTAATAATATTAAATTAAAAATTTTTACAAATTATTTTAAATTTTTTGTTTTATAACAAATAATATAAAAATAATATATATAAAAGGATAGATAATATATATTTTATTTTAAAGTAATTATTAAAAAATTTAATATCACATTACAAGGAGAATATAGAAAAATTTAAATAAATCATTTTTTCCTTAACAAAAACACTAAAGAAATTTACAAAAATTAATTTAATTCATTTATCTAATTGAAATTACTTTAAATTAAATTTTATATACATTATAATTCATTATAAAATTAATATTTATTATTATTTTAATAAATATATTAGTTTTTATTGTTATTATTATTTATATTATGTATAAATTGTTCAAATTGGTTTTGAAAATTTTGAGATGAATCAAATGGATTGATATTTAATGGATAATTTTGTAATAATTCGTTATTATTTCGATATGAGAAAATATAATTATTATAATTAGTATTCGAAATTGGATAATTTATTCCATATAATGGATTAATTAATGAAGAATCTATATTATTATTAATTATTTTATTAACATCTTCATTTATTAATAAATTATTATTATTTAAATTAAAAATTTGATTTCTAATATTTTGATTATTTTGCATTGAAGATAAAATTGGACTAATATTCGTATTTTGATTTAAATTAATAATATTATTTAATATTGATAAATTATTATTTTGATTAATCTGAATTGACCTATTTAAATTATTATAATTTTTTGAAAATAATGATATTTGGTCAGAAATTTTTGGAGAATTATCTTTATTACCTATTGATGAATTAGTATTTATTTGATCTTTTTTTTTTTCTTTGTTTAAAGATTTATTTTCTAATATTCTTTTCTTTTTTAACATTTTTTTTGTTTTCTTTTTTGTATTTTCATTTGTAGAATAATTATTTTCATTAATCTTTTTTATTATTTTAAATACCTCATTCATTTCTGATAATTCTTCCATTATATTTATGTTGTTTGCAAAATTATAATTATTTTTGATGATTTTTAGAAAAATTTCTTTTTTTGATTCAATATTATTTCTTAAGTTTTTAATTTTGGAAATATTAATTGCTTTATCTTTTTCTTTTAAAATGTTTTCAATTTTTTTAAATTTTTGAATTTCAAAAATTTTTTCTTTTTTAAGTTTTTTTTCATCTGTTATATTATTACTTTTTGTGTCGTCTTTTAAATCTTCTTTTTGTGGAATATTTATTTTTTTGGAAGTCATGATATAAATAAATATAGTATTAAAATTAAAATAAAATAAAAAAATATACAAAATCTTTTAAAATACTTACATCAACCAAAATTAAATAATAAAAATTAATTTATTTATATTAATTAATTTAAATAATATTATTCATTTTAAATAAAAAAATTATAAAATTAGGTAAAACATAAGTAACTTCAATAAAAAAGAATTACTAATAAAAACTGGCAAATTGATAGAAAAATAAAAATTGTAATATTTTATATAGTTGAATAAAATATAATTCATATAATATACTAAAACTTCTTATAATATATTAATATATATTCATATAATATCTTAAATATTCAATCTAACTATTGAAAAAAAAAAATGAAAAAATTCAAAATATAATTAAAATAAAATATTTTGAAAAAGATACAAAAAAAATATATAAATACCCCAATTTAAACATTAAAAAAATTTTTAAATTAAAGAATTTTTTTTTTCTTATTTAAAACACATTTACCATGATTTCTTGAACAAGAATTACAAGTAATACATTTTGATTTACTTCTATCTCCATTTTTCCATCTTTTAACAATATCAGGTTCACAAATTAAAGGTCTAACAATCCCAAAATATTGAATATTACTAGAATTTAATATTTCTTCCATAGTTTCAACATCTCTAATTCCTCCAATTAAAACAACAGGAATTTTAACAATTTGACTAAGTTTTTTAGTAAGAT
>JAEEGL013635189.1_pt1 | contig 16398 bp, 7 predicted proteins | sample 9134231 | NCBI WGS metagenome assembly JAEEGL01 (sample SAMN16246548, study PRJNA631951) | gut metagenome | biome: gut microbiome; feature: rumen; material: fiber-attached | host: Bos | place: Iran: Karaj | collected 2018-10
CAGCGAAGCGGCCTCTGGGACTTGCCCAAGGGCCATCGCGAAGCGGGGGAGGACATCGCGGTCACGGCCCTGCGCGAAGTACGGGAGGAGACCGGCGTGGACCAGCTGGAGCTCCGGGACCTGATCTGCGTCACGGACCACTGCTACCTGCGGGACGGCATCTGGCACCTCAAGCACACCTGGTGGTACGACATGCTCTACACCGACCCGGTGAACCTGACCCCGCAGCGCGAGGAGGACATCACCCGCGCCGCCTGGGTCGCCCGCTCCAGCCTGCCGCCCTATCTCAAGAACACCTATCCGTCCATCCAGGAGGTGTTCCGCGAAGCGAAAGTGTGAAATTATTCTTATATTTGTTCAGACAAAACCACACCGCACGACACGACCTATGAAACTGAAAACCATCTTTACCGTCGCACTCGCGACCACCCTCTCCTGCTTGAGCGCCAACGCGCAGCTGATGAACCAGGCCAAGGACATGAGTCCGCAGTTCAATGATTTCTCAGCCACTTATTTCTTCGCGGAAAGCCTGAGCTCCTTCGATCTGGCGGCAGGCGAAGGACGCGTGAAATGGGACCGTTACAGCATCGAGCCCCGCCAGGCGTTCAACCTCAACTCCGTGGTGATGGACCGCCTCAGGATGAAGGATTTCCCGCCCTCCGGCTATGTCAACGACCCCGAGCTGAGCATCAAGCTGGACTTCATCAGTCCCCGCACCGTGCGCGTGCGCATGCAGACTTCCCCCGTCCTGCCCAATCCCGTGGAGGAGCTGATGCTCGCCGGGGAACCGCCCGTGGACGGCAGCTGGGTGGCCAGCGAGACGCCCGACGCCGTGACCTACACCTCAGCGGAAGGTTCCATCACCATCGAGAAGAAGCCCTGGCGCATCGTGCTCCGGGACGCCGACGGCAAGGTCCTCACCCAAACGCGCGCGATGATCGACAACGAGGTCACCCAGGTCAAGCTCAAGCCTTTCGGCTTCGTCAAGAGCGGCCTGGACAACTCCCGCCACGTCGCGCCCGTCTTCTCCATCAAGGCCGGCGAGCGCATCTACGGATGCGGCGAGAGCCCGACCTCCCTCAACAAGGTGGGGCAGAAGATCAACCTCTATGTCACCGACCCCCAGGGCCCCGAGACCGACGAGATGTACAAGCCGGTGCCGTTCTGGTTCTCCAACCGGGGCTACGGCATCTTCCTGCACACTTCCGCTCCCGTCACCTGCGACTTCGGCGCCACCGACGTCGGCGCCCAGAAGATCTACATGGGCGACGAGCAGCTGGACATGTTCTTATTTATAGGTAAGCCCAAGGACATCCTCGACGAGTACACCAGCCTCGTGGGCAAGGCGCAGATGCCGCCCGTCTGGAGTTTCGGAACCTGGATGAGCCGCATCACCTATTTCTCCCAGGAGGACGGCTACGAGGTGGCGCGTAACATCCGCGCGAACCGCATCCCCGCCGACGTCATCCACTTCGACACCGGCTGGTTCGGCGTGGACTGGCAGTGCGACTACAAGTTCGCCGCCGACCGCTTCCCCAATCCCAAGAAGATGATCGACGACCTGCTCGCGGACGGCTTCCACATCAGCCTCTGGCAGCTGCCGTACTTCACGCCGAAGAACCCGTTCTACGACGAGCTGGTCGAGAAGAACCTCGTGGTCCGCAATGCGGACGGTTCGCTCCCGTACGAGGACGCCGTGCTCGATTTCACCAATCCCGAGACCGTGAAATGGTATCAGGACAAGATCAAGGGCCTGCTCGACCTGGGCGTCGGGGCCATCAAAGTGGATTTCGGCGAGGGCGCTCCCTATGACGGCTTCTATTCCAACGGCCGCGGCGGCCTGTACGAGCACAACCTCTATCCGCTCCGCTACAACAAGGCCGTGGCGGACATCACCCGGGAGGTCAAGGGCGACAACATCATCTGGGCCCGCTCCGCCTGGGCCGGTTCGCAGCGCTATCCCCTCCATTGGGGCGGAGACGCCGCCAACACCAGCGAGGCGATGCTCTCGACCCTGCACGCCGGCCTGAGCTTCGGCCTGAGCGGCTTCTCCTTCTGGAGCCACGACATGGGCGGTTTCGTCCAGTCCACCCCCGAGGACCTGTACCGCCGCTGGCTGCCGTTCGGCTTCCTGACGTCACACACCCGTTCGCACGGCGCCCCGCCGACGGAGCCGTGGCTGTACAACCAGGAGTTCGTGGATTACTACCGCCTCTGCGCCGAAATGAAGTATTCGTTGATGCCGTACATCGTGGCGCAGGCCGAGAACTGCACGAAGACGGGCCTGCCGATGGTCCGCGCCCTGTTCGTCGAGTATCCCGAGGACTCCGTGGCGTGGCTGGTCGAGGACCAGTACCTGTTCGGCCCGGACATCCTGGTGGCCCCCATCTTCGAGGGGGACGACAGCTACGACCCCTCGCTCAACGAGAGCACGCACCGGCCGAGCTGCGGCACGAAGATTTATGAACGTGATGTTTATCTGCCCGGAGGAAGCTGGGTCGACTACCAGACCGGCAAGACTTACAAGGCCGGCTGGAACCGGATTGCCACCGACAAGATGGAGGCCGTGATCCTCGTGCGCAAAGGCGCCGTCATCCCGACGGCCAAGGTCGCACAGAGTACGAAAGATATTGATTGGGATCACGTTGCTATGAAAAAATATTGATCGGGGCCCGACTTCTTTTTAAAACTTTTTCGCAAACTTTTGAACACATTGTCAAAAAAATGCATATCTTTGGCCTTAACTAACCATTTTATTAACTCTTTTAACCTTAATAATCTTATGAAATTATCAGCATTTCAGAAGTTATGCATTACGGTCTTAATGATTGTAGTGCCGGTAATCTCATTTGCTCAGAACATCACTGTTTCTGGTAAGGTTCAGGACGCCAACGGCGAACCGCTTATCGGAGTCAGTGTTGTTCAGGAAGGCACACTCAATGGTGCGATCACGGACATCGACGGTAACTACCGCCTGTCCCTTCCTGCGAATTCGTCAATCACTTTCTCCAGCATCGGTTTCGTAAGCCAGACCGTTGCCGTTGCGAATCGCTCGGTGATCAACATCGTTCTCGCAGAAGACGAGGAACTTCTTGAAGAATCCGTCGTGGTTGGTTACGGTACCATCAAGAAGAGCGATGTTTCCGGTTCCGTAGCGTCGGTTGACAAGGACCAGATGTTGATCCGCACCCCGATCAATATCGAATCCGGTCTGCAGGGTATGGCCGCCGGTGTCATGGTCACCAGGAATTCCGGCGCCCCTGACGGAAGCGCTTCGATCCGTATCCGTGGTGTCGCCACAGTCAACGGCTCCGCCGATCCTCTGTATGTCGTCGACGGTGTCGTGGTCGGTACGAACAGCTCCTTCCTGAACCCGAACGATATCGAGAGCATCGAGATCCTCAAGGATGCATCCGCGACGGCCATCTACGGTTCCCGCGGTGCGAACGGCGTCATCCTCATCACCACCAAGAAGGGTAGCCGGGACAACACCTACATCGACTTCTCCGCCCGTGTCGGCATCCAGATGCCCGGCAGGAAGCTCGATGTCGGTAATGCCCAGGACTATGCATACGCCATGAACATCGCCCACCAGAACGATGCTTCCGCCTTCACGAACCTCGCTTACCTTCCGGAGGTCGCCAGCCAGCTGAATTCCATCGACTGGATCGACGCGATGACCCGGACCGCATACAACCAGAGCTACACCCTCACCGCTTCCGGCGGCAACACGAAGAGCACGGCCAGCGCCTCCATCGGCTACACTTCCAACGAAGGTATCGTCGTCCGCTCGAAGTTCTCCCGTCTGAACGCCCGCGCGAACGTCACCCACAAGATCAAGGACTTCATCGAGATGGGCGTCAACATCAACTTCTCCCACTCCGAGAACCTCGGCAACGACCGCAACCTGCGCTCCTGGGCCGTCCTGATCCCGACGATGGACTGGTATGACAGAAATACCAACCAGTACTTCCGCTTCCCGACCTATCTGCAGAACGAGGACGGCACCTGGCCGACCTACATGCAGACTTCCGGTGAAGGTGACGTCGCCAAGGGCTCCGACAACCCGTACGCCGCCCTCATGGAGACGGACGACACGCCGGTCAAGAACAACAGGGTCCTTGCCACGGCCACGCTGAACATCAAGATCCTCGACGGTCTGGATTTCCACTCCATCGGTTCTTACGGCCTTACGGCGGTCGACCGTTCCGAGTTCAAGATCAGGAACTTCCGCGTCCTGCACGCCGACGTCAACCCGCGTGACAACTACTTCGAGATGTCCCAGAGCCAGACCAACAACCTCGAGTTGGAGAACTACTTCTCCTACAACAAGCGCTTCGGCATCCACAACCTCCAGTTGATGGCCGGTAACTCCGTCAGCCGTCAGTGGGGCCACAATGTCACCGCCCGTGCGATGGACTTCACCGATGAGGGCTACAGGGATCTCGGCATGACCTCCGACGCTTCCCGTACCACGGCGAGCGGCGGTTACAACATCGAGAGCCGCTTCATCTCCTACTACGGCCGTGCGATCTACACCCTGAAGGATCGCTACGTGTTCACGGCGACGGTCCGCCGCGACGGTTCCTCGAACTTCGGTAAGGGCAACCGCTGGGGTACCTTCCCTTCCGCGGCCATCGCCTGGAGACTCTCCGAGGAGGACTTCATCAAGAACCTCGGCATCTTCAACAACCTCAAGCTCCGTCTCGGTTGGGGCCAGACCGGTAACGCCGGCGGCGCCACGACCAACGCGGTCGAGCAGTTGACTTCCAACCGCGTCACCTTCACCTATGGCCAGAAGGACGGTTCCCTGCTCCTCGGCTCCGACAACGAGCGCTTCACCGGCTACCAGAGAGGCAAGGAAATCGATACGAACCTGAAGTGGGAGACCAACGAGCAGACGAACATCGGTCTCGACATGAGCTTCCTCAACAGCTCCCTGAACCTCACCCTCGATTACTTCATCCGTGATTCCAAGGACCTGCTGCTCAACCGTCAGCTCCGTGCTTCCTCCGGTTTCACCCAGGTGTACACCAACATCGGTCACATCCGCAACACCGGTTTCGAGTTCAGCGTCAACTACAAGAAGCAGTTCGGTGACTTCTTCGTGAATGCGACCCTGAACGGATCCACCCTGAAGAACATCGCCGTCAACGTCGGCGACCCGATCTACTCCAGCCCGAGCTACGATGCCGGCCGTGATGAGTGGGGCTCCGCTTTCGTCACCCAGAACGGCGACGCCGTCGGTTCCTACTACGGCTATGTCGTCGAGGGCATTTTCCAGTCCCAGGCTGAAATCGACGCGGCGAACGCTGCTGCGGCGCAGAAGTCCGGCGGTACCGTGAAGGCTTATCAGGTCGACCGTACGGCCCCTGGTGACTTCAAGTACAAAGATATCGATGGCAACGGCTTCATCAACGCGGACGATAGAGCGGTCCTCGGAAACGGTTATCCGAAACTCAACTACGGTATCAACATCGCCCTGCAGTACAAGGGCTTCGATGCGACCATCTACGGCTACGGCGTGGCCGGCATGACGATCTTCTCTCACTCGTCCATGCGTCTGACCTCCATCTTCCTGTCCGCCGGTGGTACCCAGAACACCCTGAAGGAATACCAGTACGGTGCCTGGTCCCCGCAGAACCCGAACGCCACGTATCCGAGGCTGACCATCGTGGATCCCAACCAGAACCGCAAGGCTTCTTCCGCTTACCTGCAGAAGGGTGACTTCTTCAAACTGGCCACGCTCCAGATCGGCTACACGCTGCCTACGTCCGTTGCCAAGAAGATCGGCATGAACCGCGCAAGAATCTATGTCTCCGCCGAGAATCTCGCCTGCTTCTCCAGCTACAACAAATGGGGTGACCCTGAAGTCGGTAACACGAGCGTTCTCGCAACCGGTTTCGACGGCGGCCGTTATCCTTACCCTCATAGCTTCAGCTTCGGTGTCAACCTGAATTTCTAATCCGGTAGTTAATGGCTAACAAAAAAATTGATCATCATATGAAAAAGCTTATATTATTTGCCGCAAGTGCGATGATGATGTTGGGATTCTCCGCCTGCAACCACGAGGAGTATTTCAACATTGACTACTACGACATCCTCCCCGGTGACATCATGTTCAAGAACGCTGCGAACATCGACGCCGGTCTGACGGGTGTGTATGACACTTTCTATGGCAACTGGAAATGGTCTCCGACCTACATGGTCCAGAACATCACCACGATGGATATCCTCGCCGGCGGTTGGGATGCGGCTTTCAGTACCCACGACTGGACTGCCGGTACCAGCCAGTTCAGAACGCTCTGGAACAACTACTATAAGGGTGTCACCGCAGCCAACTTCTTCCTGGAGGGCGCGGAGGAGACCGACGCCAGTCTGTTCAGCGGCGGCGAAAGCGGAAAGAAGAAGGCTATGGCTCAGGCCCGTGCCATCCGCGCCATGAACTATCTGGAGCTCGTCCAGGGCTGGGGCCGCGTGCCTATGGTCATGACGGGTGAGAACGGCTCCAACACGCCGGAGAAGCCCAGGCCGGAGAATGACGACGAGTGCTGGAAGCTCATCGAAGAGGACCTGACCTACGCCATCGAGAACCTTGACTTCGACCCGGTCAACGGCCAGTACGGCCGCATCACGAAGGGCACCGCCCTCGGATACCGTGCCGAGGCGTACGCCTGCCAGGGCAAGTGGGATAAGGCCAAGGCCGACTACGAGGCGATCATCAGCAGCGGCAAGTACAAACTGATGCCTTGCTACAGCTACCTGTTCGATTCCAACAAGGGTTGGTCCAGCGAGGATCTGTGGTGCATCCCGATGTACAATGACTTCGGCAAGAACATGCACAGCTTCGGCGGTGGCGGTGAGGACACCTATTCCATGTCCCTCAACCAGTCCGCCAGCATCCAGTTCGGCGGCTGGGGCTCCACGTACGTGAGCTGGGAGACCTACGAGTCCTACGAGCCGGGTGACAAGCGCCGCGTCGGCTCCATGGTCGGCTGGGGCGACACCAACCCGTTCACCGGCGACAAGCTCGGTTTCAACGCGGACGGCACCCCCAACGAGGAGTATGACCACGCGAAGGTCAGCGGCGAGTTCCTGCCCAACGTCTTCAGCATCAAGTACTGGAGAATGCACGCGATCGGTGACGAAACCGTGAACTGCGCCCCTTACACCGCCCACCACATGCGTTATGCGAACATCCTCCTCAACTACGCCGAGGCTTGCTTCCGGACGGAGGGCGAGGATTCCGCGAAGGGCTGGGATGCCATCAAGCAGGTGAGAAACCGTGCTTTCGGCAACCTGGAGGTCACGCTGAACGATCCTACCTATCCGATCCCGATGAACACCGAGGTCGTCGAGGTCCCGGATGCCAAGACGGTCTACACGGCCTACAAGGCCCTGAAGGGCTATACCGCCCCGGTCTGGCAGGTCGCCGTCAACCAGGAGCGCCGCAAGGAGTTCAACCTCGAGTTCTGCCTGTTCTTCGATCTCAAGCGCAGCGGCTTCATCGAGCAGCACATCAACTGCGAGTATCCGAAGTACGGCACCGCCATGGCGAAGTCCGTTCCCAACACGGATCCTGCCGCACCGGATTCCAAGCCTTGGTACAGGAACTTCGACTTCAACCCGAACAAGATGACCTTCCCGATCCCGACCACGGAGATGGAAACCAACAAGGCCCTCACTCCTGCGGATCAGAACCCTGGCTACTAGTAGATAGGTACTGAATTTCTCGAGTATGGGATTCAATCCGATTCTTCCATACGGATTGAATCCCATACTTTTCTTTGTCAACTCCTTAATCCTTCCATAGATGAAAAAATTATTAGTAACTCTTGCCCTGTTCCTGACGCTGGTGCCGTCCATCTTCGCCGGCAACTACAAGAGCTTCAGGGTATCCGTCTATGCTCGCGCTTACGAAGTCGAGAAGATGGCGGATGACAAGTATCTCCAGGAGTCCTGGGATCTGATTTCCTCGCAGATGAAGGTCGACCGGATCTATCTGGAGACCCACCGTGACAAGCTGATCGTCCCGCAGGCGACCCTTGACAAAGCCAAGAAGTTCTTCAAGTCGAAGGGCGTGGAGACTTGCGGCGGTATCACCTACACCATCAACGAGCGCAACAACTTCGAGACCTTCTGCTACACGAACCCGGAGCATCGCAAGCTCGCCCAGGAGATTGCGGAGTACACGGCGAAGAATTTCGATTTCATCATCCTCGACGACTTCTTCTTCACGGACTGCAAGTGCGACCTGTGTATCGAGGCGAAGGGCGACAAGTCCTGGACCGAGTATCGTCTGGCCCTGATGAACGACGCCGGCGCCAACCTGATCATGAAACCGGCGAAGGCCGTCAATCCCAATGTCAAGATCCACATCAAATACCCGAACTGGTATGACGATTTCCAGGGCCTTGGCTTCAACCTGGAGGATGGTCCGTACATCTTCGACGGCGTCTGGACGGGTACCGAGACCCGCGACCCCGCGGGCAACCAGCACCTGCAGAACTATGAGGGCTACAACATCATCCGTTATCTGGACAACCTCCGTCCCGGTCACAATGGCGGCGGCTGGGTCGATTCCGGCGGCGTGAATTCCAGCGCGGACCGTCTCGCCGAGCAGCTTTGGCTCACGATGTTCGCCAAGGCTCCGGAGCTGGCCTGGTTCGACTTCCGCGGCCTGGTCGGCAACACCATCAAGCCCGAGTGGAAGGCTCCCTGGCAGGGTCAGGGCACCAGCTTCGACTGGGACGAGATGATGGTTCCCCTCAAGAAGGGCGTCACCCCCACGACCGTTGCGAGGATCGTCGGCTACACGATGGAGAAGATCGATCCCATCGTCGCCCAGCTCGGCAAGCCGCAGGGTATCATCTCTTACAAGTGCTTCCATACCCAGGGCGATGACTTCCTGCAGAACTACCTCGGCATGATCGGCCTTCCCATGGAGATGCAGCCGTTCTTCCCTGAGGACCAGAAGGTCGTCCTGCTCACCGAGCAGGCCAAGTCCGATCCGGACCTCGTCAAGAAGATCGACGCCCAGCTGCACAGGGGCGGCGACGTGGTGATCACCTCCGGCCTCCTCGAGGCGATTCGCGACAAGATCGCCCAGTTCGCCGAGCTGACCATCGACGGCAAGGCGCTCGTCAACGACTTCGGCCGTTACGGCAAGGCTGACAAGGACATCCTCATCAACCAGATCGGTTACTATACGAACGATACCTGGGAGATCGTCTCTGCCGGCAATCCGCTTACCAAGGGCACGTCCGGCTGGCCGATCCTGCACCGTGGCAAATATTCCAAGGGCAACCTCTATGTCCTGACGATCCCGGACGATTTCTCCGACCTGTACCACTTCCCGGAGGCCGCCCTGAACCAGATCAGGACCGTCCTCGGCCGTGACCTGAAGGCCCGCCTGGAAGGCCCTGCGAAGGTGTCCCTGTTCGTTTACGACAATGACAAGGTGATCGTTGAGTCGTTCCTTGACGAGACCGTGACGGTCAAGGTCGTCACCGCCGACAAGACCATTCCTGTCACGCTGAAGCCGCACAGCTTCGAACTGCTTGATATCAAATAAGATTTGATTGACGCTTCATCCCGGAGGGAGGCTGCCTTGCGGCGGCCTCCCTCCGGCACGTAAAATTGACCCGCAAAAAATATAGGATATTTTTTGATTATTGTTTTTTTGTTTATAACTTTATAACGTCAGGAGAATGGGTTTTCTCACCACATACAATTTTTAACTTAAAACATTCTTTATGAAACGTTTTATCCTAACTGTTCTGGCAGCCATCCTGATGGTGCCGGCGCTTTCCGCAGGAAACTACAAGAGTTTCACTGTAGCGATCTATGCTAGGGCTTATGAGGTGGACAAGATGAGTGATCCTCATTACCTGGATTCTACTTGGAACATCATTTCCAAGCAGATGAAGGTGGACAAGATCTATCTCGAGACCCACCGCGACAAGCTGATCGTCCCTCAGAAGACAATCGACGCCGCGAAGAAATTCTTCAAGAGCAAAGGCCTCGAGGTCGCCGGTGGTATCACCTACACCATCAACGAAGGCAACAACTTCCAGACCTTCAGCTACGCAACTCCGGAGGAGGCCCAGCTGGCCAGGGAGATCGCCGAGTTCACGGCCAAGAACTTTGACGAAATCATTCTGGACGACTTCTTCTTCATCGATCAGAAGAACAACTACGAGATCGAGGCGAAGGGTAACATGGGTTGGACTGAGTTCCGTCTGAAGGAGATGGCCGACGCCGGCAAGAGACTCGTTCTCGACCCTGCCCACGCCGTGAACCCCAAGTGCAAGATCCAGATCAAATATCCGAACTGGTACGATGATTTCCAGGGCTGCGGCTTCGACCTCGGTGTCGGCCCGTTCCTGTTCGACGGTGTGTGGACGGGTACTGAGACCCGCGATCCCTCTGGCGACCAGCACCTCCAGAACTACCTGAGCTACAATATCATCACCTTCTTCGAGAACATCAACCACAACAACGGTGGTGGTTGGGTGGACGCTGGCGGCATCCAGATGGGTACCTATCGTTATCAGGAGCAGCTCCGTCTGACCATGTTCGCGAAGGCCCGCTGCTGCGCCCTGTTCGACTATCGTTCCCTGGTCGGCTCCAGGAATCCTGACAACGCCAACCAGACCATCGCTGCCCTCGCCGGCGAGGAGTTCACGAACATCGACAAGTTCGTCTACAAGCTCGGCAACCCCGTCGGTGTGAAATCCTACGAGTTCCCGAACGCCCGCGGTGACGACTTCCTGCAGAACTGGTTCGGTATGATCGGTGTCCCGATGGACATGCACCAGCAGTTCCCTGCCGACGACAAGGTGATCTTCCTGACCGCCGGTGCCGCTCCGGATCCCAACCTCAAGGCCAAGATCGACAAGGCTCTCCGCGGTGGTGCTGACGTGATCGTCACCGCCGGTCTCCTCGAGAAGGCCAAGGACGTCATCGATCAGTTCGCTGAGTTCGAAATCGACGGCTATGCGCTCGTCAACGACTTCGGCCGCTATGGCAAGACCCCGAAGGACATCCTCATCAAGAAGCTCCGCTACTTCACCAACGACTCCTGGTCCGTCCTTTCCTGCGGTCGTCCGCTGACCGGCGGCACGAACAACTTCCCGTTCATGCTCCGCGGCAAGTACTCCGAGGGCAACATCTACGTGATCGACGTTCCTGAGGATTACTCCGACCTGTACGTCCTTCCTGAGGGCGCGCTGAACCAGATCCGCAACATCATGTGCAAGGCTCTCCCTGTCCGCATCGAAGGTCCTGCCTACGTGAGCGTGTTCCTGTATGACAACAACACCTTTATCGTCGAGTCCTTCGCCGACGAGCCGGTCAAGGTCAAGGTCGTCACCGACGAGGCCGTTACGACCCTCGAGAACGTCGTGACGGGTGCCAAGCTCAACGCCGATCCGAAGGAGGCCGCTCCTGCATTCGGCTTCTGGGGCAGAGGCATGATGAAGCCGGAGAACAAGTTCTCCATGACGCTCGCTCCGCACACCTACCAGGTGTTCAAGTTCTAATCATTCAGGACGAAGCAATTAAAAAGATGGCTGATCGCGAGATCAGCCATCTTTTTTGTATGGATGCCTTTGGCGCTAGAACTTGAAGAACGCGCTGAGCATGATGTTTCTCGGACGGATGGCGTAGGAGGAAAGCGCCTTGGACAGCGGGAAGGTCGACTCGAGGATGTAGCTGTAGTTCCGCTCGTTCAGCAGGTTGGTGACGGAGGCGATCAGCTCCCAGTGGCTGTTGATGATGTACTCGGCCTTGAAGTCGACGATGAAGAAGTGCTTGTACGTGTCGGCCGCGATCTGGTTCATGAAGTGGTCGCCCAGGAAGCTGAAGTTGAATTTCTCGGTCGGGGAGAAGATCAGTTCGAGGCTCTGCGTGAGGCCGTTGGTCGTGGAGGCCTGCGCGCCGGACATGAACAGGTTGGAGTGCGTGAACGTGGCTTTGTAGATCGTGTTCAGCCAGGAGAACAGCCTGCCGTTGATGTTGGCGCCCACGGAATAGGACGTGGACTTGTACGGGACTTTCTCGTTGTTGATGAACATCTCCGCGTCGCTGCTGCTCATCGAGCCGTTGAGCCCGATCTTTCCCTTCAGGGCGGCGATGCCCTTGCTCATGTCGAGGGACAGGCGGTTCGTGATGGACTTCGGGAATCCGAGCGCCTTCTCCACGGGCTCATATCCGGAGACATAGTAGTTTTCGGTGTATTTGCTCTGGGAGAGGAGTTCCTGGTTCATGTTGGTCCGGTTGAACGAACCGTTGACGAAGAAGGACTGCCTGGGCAGGCGGTAGGACACGCCGAGACTCGTCACGACGGACTTGTCGTTCTGGGAGTTCACGTTGCCTTGCGAGAAGGACTTGAAGTCGGTGAGGACGAGTCCGTTGTAGAGCCGCTGGCCGAGGAGGCCGTTGTTCAGGCCGCTCGCGGAGCCCTGGACGGAGAGGTTGTCCGTGATCTGGTATTTGGCGGAGATCACGGGAGCGAAGTGGAGCCGGTCGTTGTACGGCTTGCCGTCAGGCCAGCGCGCCCCGGGATTGATGTTGTCCTTGAAGAAGTTGCGGTAGTAGTTCAGCGGGGTGGCGATCTGGAACTGGAACCTGTCGTTGATGTAGGTCAAGGATATGTCCGAGCTCAGGTTGATGTACGAGAACTGGGAATCGTTGTTGATGTTGCTGAGGCCCGTGGCGTCCTTGACTTCCTGGACGTCCGGCGTGATCTGCGTCGCCAGGTTCCAGATCTTGGAGTTGGCGCCGACCTTGACGGAGAAGGAGAACTGACCGGCCTTGAGCTTCCAGGCGAGCCACAGCTCCTCGGTGAACGCGTCCGTCAGGATGTCCTGCTTGAGGTTGACGGGCTCGCGCTCGACGTTCAGGTACTGGGGCTTGCTGTCGTATGCCGCCAACAGGTCAATGCTGAAAATGCCCCTGCCGATCGGCTTCTTGAAGGACAGGTTGTCCTCGACGGAGAAGGGCTTGACATTGATGTTCTGGAGGCTGGGATAGGTGCCGGTGATGCCGGAAGAGCCCTTCTGGTCGGAAATGTCGAGGACCAGCTCGTTCTTGAAGAAGCTGTTCTCGGAATTGGACAGGAGGACGACCTCCGCCTTGATGTCTCCCTGCCTCTTCACGGTGTTCTTGCCCGTGGTCTGCAGGAAGCTGGTACCGTCGTTGTTGTAGTACTCGGTATCGGAATTGTTGGCGGCTTTGAGGATGTCGCTGTGGAGGGCGAGCTTGAGGCTCAGCTGGAGGTTCCTGTTGAGCTGGAACGTGCTCGTGATGTGGCCGTAGGCACTGTTGTTCAGGCGGGTGCGCTGCGTGGAGAGCGGCGCCAGCGACGGGTTGACCGACACGAAGGAGTTGACCCGGCCCATGAAGGAGGTCCCGATGTCGTTGCTGAAGCTCAGACCCGTGTTGTCCGCCTTCAGCAGGATCGTCGTCTGGACCTTCTGGCCGATGTTCATCGCCTGCGCCTCTCCGTTGTACAGCACGGGAGAGATCCCCTCGATCTCCGGTTTGGCGGAAACGCCGGATCCGGCCTTGATGGAACCGCTCCACCGGCTCTTCGCCTCGTCTTTCATAATGATGTTGATCGCGACGGAGTTGCTGTAGTCGATGCCGCGCATGATCTTCTCGTAGACGTAGTTCTCCGTGATCTCGATGCTCTCGACGTCTTCGGGCTTCATGCTCTTGATGGAGGAGTAGTCCCCGTTCAGGATGTCGAAACCGTTGATGAACACCTTGCTGACGGTCATGCCGTTGTACGTGAAGAAACTGGAGATCGACATGCCCGGCATCTTGGCCATGACGTCCTCCAGTTTCTTGTCCCGGATGTCCGTGAACGAAGCGACGTTGTAACTGATCACCTTTTCCAGTCCCTCGTTGGAGACCGCTTTGACCATGTCCTGAGCGTGGATTTGAAAGGAAAAGGCGGAGCAGACGGCAATAAATACTCCGACGAATAGTTTTTTGTTCTTCATTTTTACCCGTGTCCAAAAATGGACGTTAAAAAGTTAAACAAATTCGTGCTAATTTAAACATTTATTGCCATAAATGCAACAATCCAGCTAGTCCCGCCAGACCAAAATCGACTGTATTTTAGCGCTGGGCTTGAATTTCGGATTGTCGATCGCCTGAGGACCGTTCATCGAGGGCTGGACCGGCTCCACGAGGGCGTCCTGGGAAGTGCGGAGAGCAACCTTGCCGCCCCAGGCCTCGATCACGATCTGGACGGTGCCGTCCATCAGCATCGTGACCGGCTTGGTCTCGTCGAGTTCGATGCAGTCGTTGATGCGGCCGCCCACGTAGGGCTGCACCTTGCCGCGGGGCGCCTCATAGACATCGGTGCCCAGGCAGTACTTCGGCGACCAGGTCTCGATGGAATAGACCTTCCCGTACTCCATCTGGACCTGCAGCACGTCGAGCTCCCCGAGCGTGATGATCCAGAGGTCGCCGCCCTGCGAATAGTTGACGCCGTAGCCGACGGGGTCGTAGTCGAAATGGAAGTCCGGAGCGGGCTGGCCGATCTTGATGTTGCCGAAGCCGTCCGCGTGGATGCAGGCATAGCGGTAGTCCTCGTTGCGCACGAACTCGGAGCCGTTCCAGAGGTAGTCCACGGACAGGTCGCCGAAGTAGACCTGCTCATCGAAATCCATCGGGTCGTTGAGGGCCACCGTCACGCCTTCCGGACGGAAGGAATAATTGTACGATCCGTCCTTCATGGCGTCCCGGAGCGACTGGACGTCCGCACCGGCGAGGCGGACCATGTCCTCGAAGTCATCCCGTTGCGGCGCCGGATTGAAGGGGCTCTGCACCTCGTGGGCGTTGCCCTGGGCGGGATCGTATTCATAGAAACGGATGTATTTGACCGACGAGACGTCGCAGCCGCCGCTCTCGAGCAGGGCCACGAGCACGTGGCCGTCCGCCTTGTAGCGGTAGCACGCCATGTGGAAGCCGTTGTAGCAGTCTCCGTCGGGCATGTCGTAAACGAGCCAGTTGATGGGGCCGAGGAACTCCTCGGCGGTGTCGTGCGTCGAGCGGAGCTCATCCTTGATGCTGTCCTTGACACGCTGCGGGGCGAAGGCCTTGGTCATGATGTTGTCGCCGAAGCAGGAGAAGATCTTGAACATTTCGTCGAAGGTGAAACCCTCTTCGACGGGGGCCGACTTCGTGGCGGCGGCGGTCTCGGCGTTGCCGGCGGCTTCGCCGGAAGCGGCGTTCTTGGTGCCGCCCTTGCAGCCGGCCGCTACCATCGTGCAGGCTGCCAGAATGAGAAACAGTTTTTTCATGCTTGTGGTCTTTATTCCGTCTTCACCGTTTCGGCGGGATCGACGCGGGAGATGAAGAGCGTGGGGATCAGGAGTAACAGGAGGATGCCCGCGAAGGCTGCGGCGTCGGCCAGCAGGATGCCGGGCAGGTTGACGTGCACGGGCACGTAGGATACGAAGTAATTCTCCGGGTTGAGCCGGATGAGGTGCGTGGTGCCCTGGATCAGGCAGAACAGCAGGGCGAGGAGGTTGCCGGCGGCCATGCCGACGGCGGCGGTGCGGGCGCCTACCCGCAGGAAGACCCCGGCGACGGCGCGGTCGCCCATGCCGAGGGTCTTCAGGGTGCCGATGGTGCTGACGTGCCGGAAGAGCAGGATCAGCAGGCCGGAGATCATGTTGAATCCGGCCACGACGGTCATCAGCAGCAGGATGGCGTAGACGTTGTAGTCGATCAGGTCCAGCCAGTCGAACAGCTGGGCGAAGCGCTCCGTGGCGGCAACGGCGCGCAGCGGGTCTTCGTCGTCCCGGGCGCCGAGGTTGGCGCGCCAGCCCAGCTCCTGGGTGGTCCAGGAGATGCCCCGGCGCGTCCGGAGCCGGTCGGCGAGCGTGACCTCCAGCAGGGAGGCCTGGCCGGCGTCCCATTCCCGGAGGCGGCGGAGATCGCCGATCGGGACGTAGAGCAGCTCGCCCTCTTCCGTGGACATAGCGCTCTCATAGACGCCGGTGACGTGCCACTTGCGGATCTTGACCTTGTCGCCGATGAACCAGGCGGTCAGGTCGTCGCCGGGCGCGAGACGGAAACGCTCCGCGAGGGTGGAGGGGATGCGCACGCCCAGCGAGGCGGTGTCCGCGGCCGTGCCCTTGAAGAGCACGCCGTGGATCTCGCCCTCGCCGAGCTGGAGGATGCCGGCGCAGTAGACGACCGGCTCGATGCGCTCCACGCCAGGAGTATTCTGTAAATCAGACAGATAAGACGGGGCGGCGCTCACGGGGTCGGCGCCCCCGGTCAGGTCGGCGGTGTCGTTCGTCAGCAGGACGTCGCCCGTGACCGCAGCCACGCCGCCCCGGATCTCCCGGCGGAAACCCGCGGAGATGGCGACGG
>JAEEGL014432267.1_pt1 | contig 16398 bp, 11 predicted proteins | sample 9134231 | NCBI WGS metagenome assembly JAEEGL01 (sample SAMN16246548, study PRJNA631951) | gut metagenome | biome: gut microbiome; feature: rumen; material: fiber-attached | host: Bos | place: Iran: Karaj | collected 2018-10
CTCGAAGGCATTGTCGTAGTCTTCGAACGTATGGTTACAGATTTCCTTCAACTTGCTGTAGCTCTTGTTGACTGCTTTGACAAGAACCCGATGCAATGACTGGTCCTCCGTCTTGGGATTCTTCGGTCGGGTGTTAGTCCTCACGATGGTCTTTCCCAAACGCTGATAGTACGTCTTGTTACCGACTCTTCCGATAGCACCGTACATGTCTTTCGTCATTTCTGCCATAATTCTACTTCTTTTAATTTCATATTCTACTCTATAATAACTCTACTATATCTCTAATTATATAACTAGATATGAACTAGAGATGAATTAGAGAAGAACTAGAGATGAATTAAAGATATGATGGGTGCAAAGATAAGGTTTTTCTCTGAAACCTCCAAACAAAATGCGAGAAATCTTATTTATTTTACGGAAAATGTCTAGATGTAGCTCTACAACAATTTCACGATTTTCTGTAAGGCTGCGTCTGGCATGGGGGCACTGAAGACCATGTCGAACATGTAGGGGACCTTGGCTGCGTAATACGGCAGTAGCCGCTTGGTGGCCTCGTCGATGGCTTGCGGGTCGGACGTGCCGAGATAGGCAGGGAAGAAAATGTCCCAGTGGGCCTTCATCTGTTCGTGCGTAAGATGGAATATGTGCCGGACCCGATCGTCAGGCATATTGTGGCACATGGTCCATAGCAGCGCCAGATCCCACTCGGGTGCACCGTAACCAAATTCACCCAAGTCAATCCAGAGGTCACGCTCGCCGTCGGTGATGATATTGCCGATGTGCAGGTCGCCATGCACGCAACGGGGCGTGTCGGGCACCACTTCCAAAAACTTCAGGGCACGCTGTTTGTAATCCTCGGGCACTCGATTCTTCTCACGATAGAAGCGCTCGATTCTCTGCTTGTATGAGCCGAGCAGTGTGGTGTCGGCCTCCTTGGCGTGCAGTTCCCAAGCCATGCGTGCAAAGTTGAGCGAGATTTCCTCCAGGCGCTCTGGCTCTTGCGAGATGATGCGTGTGTACGAGCGCTTGTTCTTTATCAGTTCGTACTCGGCTCCGCTCCTTTCGCCATCGGTAATCATTCGGTAGGGCTTTGGCGACGGGATGCCCAACTGGAACACTGTGCGGGCGGTCAGGAACTCGGCCTTGGCTCTGTCGGCCTCGAAACCGGATTTATAAAGTTTAGCTAACGAAAGACCGTCCTTTTTAGTATAGGTAAGAGCCGTCCCGCCCTCGCCGGTCTGGATGTAGTCATCAAGATTGATTCTCTGTATTTCTTCGCTCATAATCTCGGGTTATTCTCTTTCCTTGTCGCCGATGCTGCGGAGGAATTTTCCTTCTAAGGAATATGCGTTTTTGACAGAATACCGGCCATCATCATCGTAGCCATAGGAGGCAGCGATGATTTCCTTCTTTTCCCATTCGAGGGTGACAATGCCCTCCGACGAAGGCAACTGCTTGGCAGTACCCCTATAGGGGTCGATGATGTATGTCCACACATTGCGCCCGTCAGGACATCCCTCGACGATTACCTTGCTTACGTCACCCGGCGCAATATAGCCCTTTTCGGCAGAGGCAATCTGAGTGATAGGGACACTCACGGCATCAGCATCCTTGCCATTCATCTTTTGCCACTGGGCTTCGGCCATAGGATTGGTGACACAGACCTTGATGACAGTACCAGTCCGCTCGTCGGCAAGCCAAACGGAATAGACCGCATCCATCTCGCCTTCGCCACTGGCAGGCTTGTCGATGTTGACATAGACGGCATGTTGGAAATGGGCATCGGGTTGACGCACAGCGGTCTTCGGCATCTCGTCGATGTCGAGCAAATCAACCTCCACACTGTCCTTGCTGCCCGTGAAGGCATGGGTCGACGTACCGTCAGGCCCATCGAGAATCGCCTCCTTGTTCAGGCCGTCCACAGGTTCTTCCTGCGGATAGTCAGTTGTATCACGCTCCATACCAGGACCATCGAGAATCTGTCCTCTGATATGCTTACAACCCACAAACACTGCTGCTACCAGCAACAACACTACAACGATTATGATTGCCATTTTCTTCATGTTATTCTGCGTAATCTGATAATTCAACGATAATTCTTTGCTTTTGCATCCATTTCCGACAGGCGGTCGAGGGCAGCGAAAAGGGTCTCGTCGGTCTCATACGGCAGCCACGACTTCAATCTCTACCAATGCGCCCTTCGGCAGCGTCTTAACAGCCACAGCTGAACGAGCGGGATATGGCTCTGAGAAGAACTCTGCATAGACGGCATTCATATCGGCAAAATCTGCCATATCGGCCATAAACACCGTAGTCTTTACCACATTACTCATCGTCAGCTCGGCTTCTTCGAGAATAGCCTTCACATTGGTCAGCGACTGGCGCGTCTGTTCCTTGATGCCACCCTCTACAAAACTACCAGTAGCAGGGTCGATGGGAATCTGTCCAGAGGTATAAACGAGATTGCCCACTTTGATGGCCTGACTGTACGGGCCGATGGCAGCAGGAGCTTTTGTTGTATTAATCACTTCTTTCATACCTGTTATTATTTGAGTTTCTTATATTAAAATCAGGTGTGGTACTATTGCCAGACGGCATTGTACCACGCTAATCTATGTATGTCCTGCTGGTAGACGGCATGGTTTCCAGTAGCGGGATCCTGCGGCACGTACATCGACACGCCACTCTGTCGTTCAGATGTCACAGTGAAGTGATCACCATAGAATACGTCCCACTTAAAGGAAGTATACCACTTGGCAGAATAGGTCTTTTTTACAACAGCCTTGTCAAGCGCCTGCTTCCATGACTTATAGTCGGCCTCGGGTGCCTTCGCACGTATGAAGTCACCAGCCTCGTGGGCAATGGCTTCGATGCTATAGTTGGGATGTTCGCTCAACATGCGCAGGGCACGCATCAGCCGCAGAAAGTCCAGATACTTTTCTAAAGAGTGATAGACCGTCTTTTTCTTGTACAATTCAGCAACACGCGTCTGGGTGATACCTATCAGTTTTGCCACATCCTTTACGCCAAACCCTCGAACATTATAATAACTGTCAAGGCGCTTGTAAAGATCCATGTTTCGTTTTATCAGACTTTCTGAACCAGCTACCAAACTAACATTTATCTTTGTAAGACGTTCTACCTCCTCTTCGAGTCGCTCTACTTGCATACGGAGTTGCTCCACTTCGTTATTTTCTTCCATATTCATTTGTTATAGTTAGCATACCTGTTCACTATCTGCTCACCCACACTAGAATCATAGAAGGCCGAGAAGTCTGAATACTTCAAATCGTCGCCAAGGGCAAACCAATGCATAAAGTAACGTTTCATATTGTTTTATCGTAATTTTGCGGCAAAGATACGAATACTTTCCGAGATTTCCAAACAAAATGGCAGAAAGAATCTTTTGACTTATATCAAAAATACACACTGTTTGCGCACACAATGAGTGTTTTTTTGATTGTCAAGTGCAAAAAACGCATTACCTTTGCACCGTCAAAAGACAAAAGGATAACAATTAAACAACAAAAGTATGAAAAAGATTATGATGATTGCTGCCATGATGGTAGCTACACTTACAGCAAATGCTCAGCATGAGGTTGGTACACTGACTCTTCAGCCAAAAGTCGGTATGAATATTGCAAATCTTACAAAAATCGAAGGCGGTAAGGCTCGTATTGGTCTCGCAGCTGGTGCAGAACTCGAATATCAGGTTGCTGACATCGTAAGTCTCTCTGCAGGTGCCCTCTATTCTATGCAGGGTATCAAGGGAAAGGAAGATGGTCTTACCGTAACACTGAAGAACGACTACATCAATGTACCCGTCATGTGTAACGTTTACTTCGCAAAGGGTCTGGCTGTTAAGGCTGGTGTTCAGCCTGGATTCAAGGCATCATCTAAGGTGAAGGCTGAATTTGGCGGAGAGTCTGCTTCTGCTTCTTACGATGGTCTGAAATCATTCGACTTCTCTATCCCTGTAGGTCTGTCTTACGAGTATAACAACGTTGTTTTTGATGCTCGCTATAACATCGGTATGACTAAGACATACGATTTTATTAATTCCAAGAACAGCGTATTCCAGATCACACTGGGTTATAAGTTCGAACTCTAATATTTAATTAACGAAAGATAAAATGAGCCGCATCTCTTGGAGGTGCGGTTTTTTTGTGCTTTTTTCGAAAACAACTAAGGCAGCTAGGTGCGCAGGATCATCTTTACTCCGAGGGGTAAGAAAAGTGCCGCGTCGTCGCGACGCAGCACTTTCATAAAATACCAAAACAATGTATACTTAAAATACTAGCTGTATTATTAATATTTAGCCCAGCCACGTACCTGATGCATCTGGTCGTTTACCTCAAGCACCGTCTGTGGAATTGGCCAGTATTCGTGTTTGCCTGCAACAAACTCAAGCTTGATATTATTAGCAGCAAACGGATGATGAATAGTGTAAACGAGCTTGTGGGGCTTTGTGCCGCCTGACTGGAAGTACTCATCCCACTGCAGAGGAATGTTGTCGAGCACCTTGTCATAACACTGCTTAGCAATACCCCAACGTACGATGTCGAACCAACGGCAGCCTTCGAACCAGAGCTCATACTGCTTCTCATCCTGAATAGTCTGAAGGTCAACCGATGAAGATATCGTCTTAGAACCGGCACGCTGCTGGATCTTATTGACATACTTCAGAGCCTCAGAAGGATTAGAAGTAAGACAAGCCTCAGCATAGAGCAGGTAAGCCTCGCCAAGACGTGCAAGACAGAAGTTTGTCTGGTTACAGTTATCACCAACAGCGAGACCGGCATCATTAGGATGCATCATCATCTTCACCTCCATAACGTCACTGCGAGAGAAAGAACCTGCAGACTTGTTAATACCACGGTTCGGATCAAACTCCTTCTCTTCACGTGTCTTGAGAGTACCACCGGCTTCTACGTCGTCAGCCCATGGGCATAAGGTTGGGTCATAGAAGAACTCGTCGGAAGTGAGGAAGGTAGCCTTACGACGATAGCTGTCGCCATCATTCTCAAGCATCTTATGAGCGAAATCCTGGTTGATAGAGCCACCGCCCCAACCAGCGGTTGCGCAAATCTGTGGGTTCTTACCACCATTTATGATATCATCACCACGCCAGTTGAGCACATTTGCAACCATCCAACGGCCACGATTGTTACTGGGGCTCCAAGGTGCACTTCCACCAGATGCAGCGGTATTCGTGATATAGTTGAACTCGAAAATCTTCTCCTCGCAACCGTCACCTTCTACATGGAAGAGGTCACGGAAACGCTCACCAGGAACGAGTGCATAGTTAGAAGACTCAACGAGTGGCTTCAGCAAGCTGGCAGCCTTAGCATTGTCACCGGCAAAGAGCGCAGCCTTACCACCGACAAACTGAGCGAAGCCCTTTGTTACGCGCCAAGCACCTTCCTTGTCGCTCTGGCCTTTACGGTCAGGGAGGTCAGCAATAGCCTCTTCGCACTCCTTAACACAGAAATCAAAAATGGCTTTCTGAGACTCAGCATTCGTTGGCTTCTCCGTCGTAATCAGGTGGTCAACCAATGGTGGCTGATAATATACCTGCGCAGCCAGCATGTGAGCCCAAGCACGCATGACTCTTGCTTCAGCTACGACTTTCTTCTTCACTGAAGTATTAGCAAGTTCTCCATTAAAATAGTTGAGAACGAGGTTTGCAGAGTAGATGGCCTTGTAGATGTGATTGTAGAGCGTTCCGATTGGAGAAGAACTTGCGTCATAACGCATCTCGTTCAAGATACGGAAGTCAGCATGGTCATTGATGTCACCACCAGCGGCAAACACATCGTCGGAAGAATAGTTCAGGCCCATAATATAGGCATTCCAGATACCTTCATTGCCACCAATCTCATTATTATAGGTAGCATACATAGCTGTAACAGCCGACTCGGCATCAGCATCTGTCTTATAGAATTCTGCCGTGTTGCTCATTGCCTTCTGCTCAATATCAAGCCTGTCATCACAGGATGTGAACAACATACCTGCGGAAAGCAATGCAACAGAAAATAATATCTTTTTCATATTTCTCTTCGAATTTAAATTAATTGATTAGAATGTAACACTGATCCCAAATACCAATTTCTTCATGGTAGGATATACACCCTTGTCAAGACCCGGGCAGTTGTATTCCAGCGTAGTCGTCTCAGGATCGAGACCAGGATATGAGGTAAATGTGAAGAAGTCGTCAAGAGAGATGTAAGCACGTACATTCTCCATATATGCCTTTCTTGAAATTTCCCTTGGTATTGTATAACCGAGCTGGAGTTGCTTGATCTTGAAGAATCCACCATTATAAATCATAGCAGAAGAACGCCAGAACGTACCACTACCGGCAACACTGCTTGCCTTAGGCAGATTACCATCCTTGAAGTCCTCGTAGACGCCCTTGGCGATGTTGTTGTAACCTGTACGATAAAGACCATAGTAGATATCGTTGCCAGCCTGACCAGCACCGAAGAGTGTAAAGTCAAAGCCCTTATATTCTGCGCTGAGGGTGATACCGTAAGTCAGAGAAGGAAGACCAGAACCAACGTTCGTCATATCCTCAGCCTGTGGATCCTTGGTGGTCGAACCATCCTTTGCATAATAGAGAGGTGTACCATCAGTATCTTTTCCTGCATACTTATAACCACGCATGTACCAGATGGGTTCCCCCTGTTCGAAGTAGCAACGTACAACTTCAGGACTTGCACCCTCTACAGTAGCACCGGCAATACGTTCGATCGATGGATCGAGATAAGTAACCTTGTTGCTGAGTGTAGCGAAATTACCAGAGATACTATATTTAAAGTCACCGATATGATCCTTCCAGCCAAGTTCCACTTCAAGACCCTTGTTCTTTACCTTACCGGCATTGATGGTCATAGTAGAAGAACCAGACTCTGGCATCACAGGAGCAGGAACGAGAAGGTCCTTGGTGGTCTTGTTATACCAGTCAATTCCCAAAGAGAGTCGGTCATTGAAGAAACGGAAGTCAGCACCGATATCAAACTGCTCGGACCTCTCCCAAGTAAGATCTGGGTTAGCAATACCATTTGGCATAGAACCGTAGGCTACAGCCTCTGAATTAATATAGTTATAGATCTGTTCGTTCAAAGAGATACCTGCAGTATATGCATATCTGCCTTTCAGTACATCTACATTACCGTTCTGACCCCAAGATGCACGGAGCTTACCGAATGACATGATGCTGGGATCAACGTTATCCTTGAAGAATTTCTCGTTTGAGAATGTCCAACCTGCAGATGCAGAGAAGAAGTAACCCCAACGATTGTCTTTAGAAAGCGTGGAAGCGTCGTATGCGTCAGCACGGAAGTTACCCTGGATGCTATAGCGGTTGTCGTAGCTGTAAAGCAGACGACCGAAGTAAGAGAGAGCACGGGTCGTACCAGGAATACCGGTGATAGTCTTGGTCGTTTTTTCATTACCATTGATACTATTGAGGTAGATGTAGTTGGGTGCATAAGCCTTGAGGATGTCCGGACCTGTTGCCTCACCTTTGACAAAATTGTCATCATACTGACGGTATGACATACCGACCATCGCTCCTACATTATGCTTGCCGAAGTCCTGATTATAGTTGATGAAGTTCTCCCACTGATACCAAGTAGAGTTACTGCTTCTACCTGAGATCAAGTAGTTGTCACCCTTGGTCTGCAGATTGACATAATATGGATACTGCCAGTCTGATTCGTTTCTGAATGTGAGACGATAACCAAGACGAGATGTGAATGTGACATACTTAATTGGTGTCAGATTCATGAAAACAGTACCGTTGATATTGACACCATCTTGCTTACCAGCAGAACGGTCGCGCTGAGAGAATGGGTTACCACCTGCGAGACGCTGGTTGAAATAAGAGGTAGCATAGTATCCGTTTTCGTCACCGAAGAGCGTATAGCGACTATCACCAGCCTGGATGGCATTGTAGTAATTTTTGTAGTCGCCAAGCATCTGGTCAGAAGAAGTCCAATACATTGGAGTAAGCGGGTCGATGAGGAGGAGCATTTCGAAAGCTGAGCCATAACCGTTTTGAGAAACGCCACGTGTGTTGTACTTCTCGATAGAGGTGTTAGTACCGATCTGCAGCCAATCCTTCACCTTATAGTCTGCATTAATCTGAGCAGTGAGACGCTCATACTTATCCTTGTTGCCCTTGACAATACCGTCCTGATTAATATAGCTTGCACTCAGGTAGTAAGAACCTCTGTCATTACCACCTTCGAAGGTGAGTGTATGCTGGAAAGCCCATGTCGGCTCGAAGAATTCATCCATCCAGTCTGTATCTGTATTGGAATTCCAATGGTACGTATCAGTAGCATCCTTCATATCAAGAGCCACCTGTTCAGGAGAGAGCTGCATGCCCATCCAATCCTTGAACTCGCTTGCATTGAGGAGTTTTCCTACGTGTCCAAGAGACTGGCTCATAAACTTACCAGTATAGTTAATAGATCCCTTACCTTTGCTACCTGTCTTAGTAGTGATCAGGACAACACCGTTACCTGCCTCAGCACCGTAGATGGCAGCTGAAGCAGCATCCTTCAGCACCTCAATAGACTCAATCATGGAAGGATCAAGGTACTGGATGCTTGATACCTGAAGACCGTCAACGATAAGCAGAGGACCAATGTTGCTTGAGTTAGAAGAATAACCACGCACACGGATATTGGCACCTTCACCAGGCTTACCTGAACCGTTCAGGACCTGTACACCAGCAGCCTTACCCTGAATGGCCGCTGCAGCATCTGGGGTAGAACGGTTTCTGAGGTCTGATTCCTTTACTGATGCAACAGAACCAGTTAAGTCAGACTTCTTCTGAACACCGTAACCGATAACGACAACATCATTCAGTCTTGCAATGTCTTCCTTCAGTGTGACTTCGATGTTACTACGGCCAGCCACCTTTATTGTCTCAGTGGTGTAGCCAATGTAGGAAATTACCAAGGTTGCATCGCTTGCAGCCTGAACCTGGAAATTTCCCTGGAAGTCGGTGATTGCACCTGTCTTGGCACCCTGCACTTGAACACTTGCACCAATAATAGGTTCGCCAGCTTCATCATTTACTGTTCCTTTTACAACGCCCTGAGCCATAGCCCCCATTGGGAACAAACAGAGCAGGAACAAAAACACTAACGGCTTTTGTAATGATTTAAAATTTAACATACTTTTTTTAAATTTAGTTAGATAATTGATAATAACTTTTGCTTTCTGGCTGCAAAGTTATTACATTTATTAGCACTTTACTTTATCATACGTAACGCAGAGTTTGTGAAAATGTAACAAATCTCCAAATGTTACATATCGCAAACTCTGCGTTATATTAAAGAAACCAAAAAAAATCTATCTTCTGACGGACATCTGCACTATGGTTGGATCAAACGATAGTTTCCACTCAGGTGCATGAAAGCGAAGAGCCGCAGCAGACCATCATAATAGGCATCGAAATAGCCATCCTCGAAAGGCTCGTGCCTGGCTTTCCACAGCGCATCGACAAATGCCTTGCGCTTCGCATCCCTGTTAAGGATGGATGCAGCAGCAGTGGTAGCCACCAGTCCGATGCTGTGACGCAGCTTCGGTTCGGAGCCGCCAGCCCTGAGGATTTCGTTGCCCTCAGGCAGAGTGCCGTCGGTGCGATACTGGTCAACGAAGCCATTGACACCCTGACTATAGAAAAAGTTCTGAATCTTCTCACCATACTGTTGCTGCCACTCGGCATCGGCACCACTCCAACGATAGTCGAGCGTGATGTTCATCGGCACTCGCCAGGAGTCATAGCGGAAGTTGTTGCTGCCATTACGACGAGGTGCCTCGCCCTGCGGACGCTGAGGCATACCCGGGAACCGAGGCATTTGCATCTCTGAGCCATCATACTGACACATATCGGCATTCAGGCCTGTCTTCTCGTTGATACATCTGTGCAGAAATGCCCGGCTCTTCGCAGCGCACTCCTCCCAGTAGTCGGAGCGTCCGTCATCCGCCCACTTCGCCCAAACTTGATAGAAGGCCGGGATATGGTATGAGGGGTCTGTGAAGCGCTGTCCGAAGCCGTCAGGCGTAAATGTGATGAGCTTTGTCTCCGGATCGATGAGGAACATCTTCTGAGGTCCCTGTTGCTGCGAGCCTCCAAAGCCCCCGAAACCAGATCTCGGCTCCGGCGTGTACTCACGTGGCTGGATACAGTTCAGGATATACTGTGCCTCGGCCTTGTAGTTGATGCCCGTATCGTTTCCCCAACGGTTAGAGGCAAATATCAGCGAGGTGATGTAATAGAGCTCTCCATCGCTGGCAGCCCCTTCGGCATTATGGGTGCCGTCGGTCTTACAACTCCAGGCAAAGTATCCCTCCCTCGAACCGCTCTTGTGCTGCATGTATTTCTTGCTCCATCGCCAGATACGGTCGAAGATGTCTTTCTTATCGAGTTGAACGGCAATCATCATACCGTACGACATACCTTCCGTTCGTACATCGTGGTTCTTGATATCAGAGATATAGCCTAACGTGTCATCCACCTCGAAATAGATCTTATTCGGACCGTAGAACACATCGTTGAACACCTCTTTCACCTTAGCGTCAACCTCCGCAGGACTATAGCCCAGCTCTACAAAGAGGTTGTCTGTCTGGGCACCAGCCATCTGACTCATACCAATAACTGCCAACAGCAGAAATAATCTCTTTATCATATTCCATCAAGTTTAATTCACAGAAGTCTCAGAGAAATAGAAGTCTCTCATCGGCTTCGTCACAGGGTTGCCTTTAAGGGTGATCTCCTGCTGCAGTCTGATATCCTGCGACGATGCGCCCACCTTAATAATATATGTACCAGGCTGGATATTCCACTGCCGCTTGCCCTTGTTGGTGTAATAGCCGAACTGCTCAGTATAGAGTTTCACCTTCACCGTCTTCGTCTCACCGGGCTTTAACGTGATCCTTGCAAAGCCCTGCAACTGGATTGGACGGATATTCTGTCCTTCGTTCTTCGGTGAAAGATAGATCTGCGCAATCTCGTCGGCAACGACCGATCCCGTGTTCTTCACCTCGAAGGAGAGGCTGACAGCCTGTGCATCCGTCGCAGCCTCAGCATCTGCCACAAGATTCTGGTATTCGAATGTGGTATAGCTCAGGCCATAGCCGAAAGGCCACTGGACACGGGGATCCATCGCATCAGAATAGTTATAGCATATCGGCTCGTCAATCTCCGTATTCGGATAGCTGACGGACAACTTTGCCGATGGCGACACGTTACCATAGAGGATATCGGCAACGGCATTGCCACCCTCCTCACCCGGATACCATGCCTGGATGACGGCAGCGCACTTCTCTGCGAGACCTGAGATGATCTGGGCACGTCCACCGAAGACTACCAGCACTACGGGCTTACCCGTCTTCAGGAGCTCTTCCACATAAGCCTCCTGCTTACCTGGCAGGCGAAGCCCTTGACGGTCACGGTTCTCACCGCAAAGCATCACATTCTCACCCACGGCGGCAATGATGACATCAGCATCCTTAGCCAGTCTGAGCGCCTCGGCCTTGTCTGCCTTCTCTCCCGAGTCCACTTTACGGTGCAGGATCTCATACTCCCATGCACGCTCATCACCGAGCTCAGAGAATTTCGTCTCTATCTCCTCCGTCCAGTCACAGCCACGCTCGTACATCAGGTTGATGCCTTCAGCCGTCTTTGCCTTCATGCCCTCCAGCAGTGTGATGGTATGCGGGTGATCAAGGTCCTCCTGCTGTTTCTTCCAGAAGAACGACATGGCCGGGAAGGAATAGTCGCCCAGCATCGCCCACATAGAATTGGCATTTGGACCTGTCAACAGGATGTTCTTCGCGTCCTTCAAAGGAAGGATGCCGTTGTTTTCCAGAAGCACCACTGACTGTGTCGCGATATCGTATGCCGTCTGACGCTCCTCAGGCGTGTCGAGCTTTATCTTCTCAGTGCTGTAGAGATACGGGGTCTTGTCGAAGAGACCGGCACGGAACTTATATCTCAGCACATTCTTCACCGCACGCTCCAGCGTCTCCGGTTTGACCAGTCCCTTGTCGATGGCTTCCTGCAGATACTGGTAGTTGGCACCAAACGGGAAGTCCACATCATTACCGCCATTGATGGCAGCAGCTGCCTTGTGGAGGGCATCCTCCAGTTCAGGAATCTGGTCGATGGCAGTATAATCGCTGACAATCATGCCGTCGAAGCCTACATATCCGCGCAGGATATCCTCCAGGATCTCACTGTTGCACACACACTTCGTGCCGTGTACCTCATGATAGCCAGGCATCACGGCCTTGTTGCCAGCCAGACGTATCATCGTCTCGTGAGGCAGAAGGATCTCTTCCATCATCTCCTTCTCGTCGGCATCACCGCCTCCGCCATAGCCCAGATAGTGCTTCGAGCAGGCACCTACGCCGCGTTTCAGGTTCCCCTGCTGCAGTCCCTTCACAAAGGCCACGCCCATCACTGCCGAGAGATAGCCATCCTCACCAAACGATTCCTCCAGACGGTTAAAGCTGGGTGTACGGCATACATCCACCATCGGCGATAGCGACAATACACCACCCATCTTACGCATGGCGAGACCTGTCTGCCGGGTCTTTAGCTCTGCCAACTCAGGATTAAACGAACATGCCTGTCCTATTTGTTGCGGATAAATCGTCGAGCCCTTGGTGTTGACACCCGAGAGCACTTCCTCGTGACAGAGGGCAGGAATACCGTTGGGAGTATTGTTCATCAGCCAGTCCTGCACAGCCTTCACCCTGTCACGCAACTCATTAGGGTCACGGGGTTTCTGCATGGCGAACTGCGAGAAGTGACCGATACCATTGGGAATCAGTTCCTTGCACTTCTCAGTATCCAGCTTTCCATCCTCATCGAAGAGGTCGTCCATATACATACTCCTCAACTGCGCGATGCGCTCTTCCTGCGACATCTTGTCGTAGAGCTCGTCTATCTGCTGCTCCATATCAGGAGCACTGCAACCTGCCATCATCATCGTTGTACACATTGCCATTAACTTTATCTTCTTCATATATGTTTTTACTATTTTCATCTTTTCTCGAATTGCCACCAGTCGAGGCGTACGTCACCCGAGGTCTTGCCGAAGCAGAGATAGAGGTCGTGGACACCTGTCACCTTCTTCACCTTGGCACTGAAAGCACGATAATTCTCCAGTGAACCTGTAGGTGTGATCTTCACTGTGCCAATTACAGGACCGTTCTGTTTGTCTGCACGCAGGGTGATTGTGGTCGTTCCCTTTGCAGCAGCAATGATGCTGAAGCTTTTTGCCCCTTGTGCGAAGTCAACACCACGCAGACGAATATGCTCGCCATCGTTGATGTCGAAGATATACATATTCTTCTTGCCCGTCGATGTAGGCATATCGGCTACGACACCTGTATTCTCGATACCCATCTTCGCCGACTTCAGACCGAAGCCCCATGCCATCGTCTCTGCCTCCACGCGCTGGTAGGGGTTCAGCCATTCGAGTTGCTTCATCGGTCGCTGGTCCAGCCAGTACGGCACTTCCTGAATTGTTCCGTCAGGATTGTATGTTATCTCCACTGCCGACACACTTCGGCGCTCGTGGTGCACAAAGGTCTCTATGTGCATCAGGTCGTAGTTCTGTCCGAAGATGTAGGAGTGTCCTTTGTAGTCGATGATACCGGGATGGTTTCCTCTGTCTCTCTGCGTAGGGCGCATGATATAGCCTTTGCTCACCCAAGGACCTGTCGGCGCGTCACTCATGGCATAGCCCAGCGCCTCAGGACAGCAGGTGGAGGCAAAGCCGAGATAATAATGTCCGTTACGCTTGTAGAACCAAGGTCCCTCCTGATAGTTCTCGATATGCGGCAACTTTACCACACTGTCCTTCAGTGATATCATGTCGTCGTTCAGACGTGCATAGAAGGTGTGGGGATTTCCCCAATACATATAGGCCTGCCCGTCGTCATCAACATATACCGATGGGTCGATGTCGTACCAGTTGCTCTGATCCCATACAATCGGCTTCCCGATAGGATCTTTGAACGGTCCGTAAGGAGAGTCGGCCTGTAGCACAGCGATACCATGTCCGTGCAGCGGCGCATAGAGATAGTATTTCCCGTTGCGTTCTACCGTCTGGATGGCCCACGCACCATTCTCCCTGCTCCGCCAAGGGATATCCTTCAGCGATGCCACAGCACCGTGCTCCGTCCAGTTCACCATATCTGTCGTCGACCACAGCAGCCAGTCGTACATAAAGAAGCCTGCCGAGCCCTTTTCGTTCTCGTCGGGGATATCCTCTGGCGACGCATCATGCGAGGTAAAAAGGAAAAGCGTGTCGCCCACGACAATCGGTGAGGGGTCGGCTGTATATTTTGTCTGGAAGAGCGGGAGGTTTACTTCTGCCTCTCCACGAACGGCAGCCTGCAGCAACAATGAGTCTTGACGCAGAAGCTCTGCTATTGGTTTGCCATTCTCCGTCTGTGCCGAAACAGATAATAGAGAACCACAGGCGACAATGGCCGAAGTTAGATAGGTCGTTATTCTTCTCATTTTCTTAATGGTTATATTACGGGTGCAAAGTTACAGAAAAAACGCGACTTCATCTTTGCCATTTGTATCACATATTATATTTGGTGTATCATCATAGTCCTGCCGAGCATGTTTAGTTTGGTACATATCATATTTATAGCTATCTTTGCACATCATAATTCTAACTGACGATGAAGAAAAAACTAGTATTGTTATTGTTGGGTGTGCCGATGATGATGTCGGCACAGAACCCGATCATCAGGGATCAGTTCAGCGCTGACCCTACCGCACGCGTATTTAATAATAAGGTGTACCTCTACCCCTCGCACGACATCTTCCCACCCGAGGGCCAACGGCAGGACTGGTTCTGCATGGAGGACTACCACGTGTTCTCATCCGAGAATCTCACCGACTGGACAGACCACGGTGTGATTGTAACCCAGAACAAAGTGCCCTGGGTGCGCCCAGACTCCTATTCGATGTGGGCACCTGACTGCGTTGAGCGCAATGGCAAGTATTATTTCTACTTCCCCTCTGCTCCCAAGGATGGCCGTGGCTTTGGTATCGGTGTTGCCATCGCAGACAGTCCCGAGGGACCATTCGTTCCTGAGCCGGAGAACATCAAGGGTATCAGCGGTATCGACCCCTGCGTGCTTCAGGCATCCGACGGCAACGCCTACATTTTCTGGGGCAACGGCCGTTGCGCCAAGCTCAAACCCAATATGAAGGAACTCGCTGACGATACTCCCAAGGAAAAGGTGAAGTTTGGCGAGCGTGAGTTTGAGGTGTATGGCGTGAATTGCCTCAAAGACCTGCCTAACCGTCAAGCTGAGGGGCCTTTCGCCTTCGAGTACAACGGCAATTATTACCTGACCTATCCTTATGTACGTGAGAAGACCGAAGTTCTTGGCTATGCTATGAGTAAGAACCCCATGGGACCTTATGAATACAAGGGCCTGATCATGGCTGAGCAGCCCAACGGTTGCTGGACTAATCACCACAGCATCGTCAATTACAAAGGCCAGTGGTATCTGTTCTATCATCACAACTATCTCTCACCGCGTGATGACAAACGTCGTTCGGTCTGCATTGAGGAACTGTACTTCAATCCCGATGGTACTATCCAGGAGGTGACGCAGACGATGCGTGGCGTAGGTATCAACAAGGCTACGGAAAAGATCGAGATCGACCGTTACAGTGGTGCCAGCAGCGATGTGATGACAGAGCTCATCGATACCGTTAACACCTTCCGTGGTTACGAGGCCATCCTCCCCAACAAGGGAAGTTGGATCCGTTATAATGACATCGACTTCAGCTGTCTGAACGATGCTTATATTCTCATCAGCGCCAGGGCCTCAGAGAATACCTCTTTCTATGTCCGCGAGAAAACTGCCGACGGAAAGATCCTGGCAAAGATTGATATGACCGTGAAGCCCGAGACTCCCGCTGGTGCTCCAGCCATGTTCCGTCGTGACTTCAGTAACCAGTGGCTCACGATGACTGCGCCTTTGGCATTCGTTCCGAAGGGTGTCAGCGACTTGGTGATTACCAGTGAGGGAGAGGCTGGCGTCAGCATAGATTGGGTGCAGTTCAAGAACCGTCCCAAGTACTTCTCACCTGTGACCACCGCCTCGGCACAGCCTGACAATGACGGTTTCATCCGTCGCTGGCTCATCCTTGAGCCCCTCGACAAGCCCAACAGCGGCAACACCGTCTTCACAGACAGCTATCTGCGTGAGAACTTTGCTACCGAGTACTTCAAAGGTCAGCAGGCCATCGTGCCGAAGGATGGCCAGAAGGTGAAGGCCGTCTATCAGAAGGTGGAGGTGGCTCCTGGCTTCGGACGCAGTTTCGGACAACAG
>JAEEGL014639799.1_pt1 | contig 16398 bp, 18 predicted proteins | sample 9134231 | NCBI WGS metagenome assembly JAEEGL01 (sample SAMN16246548, study PRJNA631951) | gut metagenome | biome: gut microbiome; feature: rumen; material: fiber-attached | host: Bos | place: Iran: Karaj | collected 2018-10
AAAGACAATCAGCCAATAACTGTCGCAGGCGTTATATCCGCCGTCAAGACGAAGCCAACGAAGAACAATACGCTCATGTCGTATATAACGCTTGACGACGGGAGAAGCGCCATAGAGATTCTCGCGTTCCAGCGCGCGCTCGATACGGGCGGAGCATACGTGCGGAACAATATGACGGTAATAATATCGGGACGCCTTTCTATGCGCGACGACCGCGAGCCGCAGATAGTCGCGGACACGATACAGCCTCTCACGGACGCGGAACCGATCGTTCAGGGCGAGCAGCATGTGAGAAAGCTCTGGGTCAAGCTCCCGTCCGAGTCCGACCCGGCGTTTGGCAGGATAAAACTCATACTCCAGATGTTCCCGGGCGAGGAGCAGATGGTCATCTATTTCGCGGATACCAAGAAGAGACGCGGTGCAAACTGCATCATACACGACGCGCTCGTAAAGGAGCTGCGCTCGATGCTCGGAGACGAGAACGTTGTCGTCAAATGACGGCGGAGGCACACATGAACGGGATAAATGACAAATTGACAGCGCCTGTCCCTGCGGATACGAACGTTCGATATGTGGGCGGCGTCGGTGAAGCGCGCGCAAAAGCGTTTGCAAAGCTCGGCGTAGAGACGCTCGGGGATCTCGTGGCCTATTTTCCGCGCGCCGATGAGGACCGCTCCGTCATAAAACCCCTGTCTATGATATCCTCCGGTGAGTCGGCGACCGTCATCGTGACTGCGGCGACGGACCCGCGCGTGAACTATACGAGGAGCGGCAAAAACGTGGTGAATGTCCGCTTCGTTGACGACACCGGAACGCTCCACGCGGTGTTTTTCAACCAGACGTACATGCGCGACAATATAAGTGTCGGAGAAGCCTACTCTCTGTACGGCAAGTTTATTGAAGACGGCAGAAGGCTTACGGTCACGAACCCGATCGTCGAGCCTGTGACCTCCGCTACGAGCAAAACGGGGAGGATAATGCCCATATACAGGCAGACGGCAGGCCTTACTTCCGCGATGATCGCGCGTGCGGTCGAATGCGGGCTTAAGGCATGCGGCGATTCTTTGCCTGATCCGATACCGGAGGCTGTGCAGAAGAGCTACGAGCTTGCGCGCCTTCGGTATTCCTATGCGAACATCCATTTTCCCGAGAGCTGGGAGGCGCTGGAGCTCGCGCGCAGACGCTTTATTTTTGAGGAGCTTTTCGTCCTCTCGTGCGCGCTCGGCATATTCAAGGGCGGAAAAAGCGGCAAAAAGGGACTTAAGTTCGGTTCATGCGATCTCACCGCGTTTTACGGCGCGCTGCCCTTCACGCCTACGGGGGCGCAGGTACGGGCAATAGACGCCGCCGTGGCCGATATGCAGAGCGGCCGCCCGATGAGCAGGCTCCTGCAGGGCGACGTCGGCAGCGGCAAGACGCTCGTCGCCGCGGCGCTCTGCTGCTGTGCCGCGCAGAGCGGGTACCAGAGCGCAGTAATGGCGCCGACAGAAATACTTGCAGAGCAGCATCTAAAAACGCTTGCGGGCTTCCTGGAGCCGCTCGGGATAAGGGTGGAGCTCCTGACGGGCGGCATGACGGCGAAGCAGAAACGCGAGACGAGAGAGAAGATAGCGCTCGGCGAATGCGACGTCGTGGTCGGCACGCACGCGCTTTTGTCAGAGGACGTGCGTTTTTCATCGCTCGGCTTCGTCGTGGCTGACGAGCAGCACAGATTCGGAGTTCAGCAGAGGGCTGCACTTTCCGAAAAGGGCGACTGCCCGCATGTTCTTGTCATGTCCGCGACGCCCATACCGAGGACGCTAGCGCTTATAATATACGGCGATCTCGACGTGTCGATAATTGACGAGCTCCCGAAAGGGAGAATGCCGGTCAAGACATACGCCGTCGGCGAGGATATGCGCGAGCGTGTGTATAGATTCATCCGTCGGCTCTGCGGCGAGGGAAGGCAGGTATACGTAGTCTGCCGCATGGTGGAGGAGGCGGACGACGGCGACGAGGAGCTCAAAAACGTAAAACAGTACGCCGCGAAGCTCAAGACGGAGGTTTTTCCGGATCTTCGCGTCGGTCTTGTCCACGGCAAGATGAAAGCGCAGGAGAAAAATTCCGTCATGCGCGACTTCTCCGAAGGAAAGATAGACGTTCTCGTTGCGACGACGGTCATAGAGGTCGGCGTAGACGTGCCGAACGCGGCGCTCATGGTCGTCGAAAATGCCGATGGGTTCGGACTCAGCCAGCTCCACCAGCTCCGCGGCAGAGTCGGACGAGGTCAATATGAATCGTATTGCATACTCATGTACGGGCAGGGAACGGACACCTCAAAGGAGCGTCTGCGCGCCATGTGCACGATGAACGACGGCTTTAAGATAGCAGAGGAAGACCTGAAACTGCGCGGACCGGGCGATTTCTTCGGCTCGCGGCAGCACGGACTGCCTGAACTGCATGTTGCGAACTTTGCGTCAGACGTGCAGATAATGCAGATAGCGCGCGGCGCTGCGGAGGCCGTGCTCAAAGAGGACCCGCACCTATCCGCCGAAGAGAACGCGCAGCTGCATGCCCACGTATACAAGATGATAGAGCGCAATAAAGACACCTTTAATTAAACCACGGCAAACGCCGCGCAGATGCAGGATCCGCACGTCTCAAGCATATAATCTTACCGCCGGTCTTCCGGCGGGAGGTCGATATGCGGCGTGCGGATTCGTTCTTTTTAAATACACTGATACTCACTGCATCATCGCTTTTGATGCGGATGATCGGCATCGGCTTCCAGTCGTGGCTCACGTCGCGCATCGGCCCGGCGGGCATGGGGCTGCATATGCTCATACTCTCCGTGGGCGGCTTTGCGATATCGCTCGCGCTCTCCGGCGCGCGGTTTACCGCGACGAGGCTCGTATCGGAGGAGATGAGCCGCGGCGATCTGAACGGAGCTTCCGCGGCGATGCGGACGTGCTCGCTTTATGCGGCGTCTTTCGGTACGGCGTCGGCACTGCTGCTGTACATGCTCGCGCCGCACATAGGCGCGTCGGTCATAGGTGACGTGCGAACGGTGCGTGCCCTTCGCATAATGGCAGTGAGCATGCCGTTCTTGTCGGTTTCTTCGGTGCTCTCCGGCTACTTCACGGCCGTCAGCCGCGTCGCGAGATCTTCCGCAGCCGCGATATTCGAGCAGCTCGTGCGTATAGCGGCTGCGGCAATGTTTATAATGAATACGCCTGCGGGCGATGTAGGCGGCGCGTGCGCCGGTATAGCCGCCGGCGGCGCGGCGGGGGAGGCGTCCTCGTTTTTCCTCCTTCTGGCCATGTATCTTTCAGACAGGTCGAGATACGGCAAAACGGGCAGAGCGCCGAAAGGCATGACAAGAAGGGTCCTCACTACGGCGTTCCCGCTCGCCCTGTCGTCATATGCGCGCACAGGCATAGCGACCGTCCAGAATCTTCTCGTCCCGCGCGGCCTGGAACGCTCCGGCAGCACCGCCCGGCAGGCGCTGTCCGGATACGGCGTGATACAGGGGATGGCTTTCCCCGTTTTAACGTTCCCGTCGGCGTTTTTCTATGCTGTCGCCGAAATGCTCGTCCCGGAGATGACGGAGGCGCAGATAAACGGCCGCGGCGACGTTATCGCCGAAAAAGCAGGAAGGATACTGCGCATGTCGCGTTTGCTGTCGTGCGCGGTCGCGGGCGCGGTACGGCTTTGATCCGGAGTTATCGAGAGGACGTTTTATCACGGGACGGGGGTCGGCAGATATCTCGCCGCACTTGCGCCGCTGATGCCCGCGATGTATCTGGACTCCGTAACGGACGGACTTCTGCGCGGCCTCGGACAGCAGATGTATTCCATGCGCTACAACGTTATAGATGCGCTTTTGACAACGGTGCTCGTTTATGTTTTTCTGCCGCGCACGGGGCTTTCGGGATATGTGTTCATTCTCTACTTTTCGGAGATATTCAACCTCACGCTGAGCTTCGGAAGACTCACTGAGACAGCAAATATCGACATATTACGGCGCAGTGAGCGTCAGTCCGCACGAAAATGCAGGCGGTGACAATATTTTTGCATATATTTCGACAAATTGTGCAAAGATGTGTTTCAATTATCAAAATGTTGTGCTATTATATTCTTGCAGTTTTATGGGACTGGATATTCGGAAGGGAATGAGCATATGATAGATGAAAAACTGCTCAAAGAGCTGGAGATATACGCGCTGAAGATACGCATCGGAATACTCGAGGGATTGAAGTCCATCGGTTTCGGCCATGTCGGAGGCTCCATGAGTATTGCGGACGTGCTCTCCGTGCTCTACGGCTCGGTCATGAGATACGATCCGAAAAACCCTCGCTGGGAGCTTAGGGACAAGCTTGTGTGCTCGAAGGGGCACGCGGGTCCCGCCGTTTACGCCGCCCTTGCGAATAAGGGCTTTTTCCCGATCGAAGATCTCAAAACGCTTAATAAACTCGACACGAAACTCCCCAGCCACGTCGATATGCGCAAAACGCCCGGCATCGACATGACTGCGGGCTCGCTCGGACAGGGCGCGTCGGCCGCGGTCGGCATCGCGCTCGGCGACAAGCTGAAAAATAACGGCTGTCAGGTCTATCTGATAGTCGGTGACGGCGAGATAGACGAAGGTCAGGTCTGGGAGGCCGCGATGTTCTCCGCCGCGAAGAAGATCGACAACATCACATGGTTCGTCGACTGGAACAAAAAGCAGATAGACGGCCTCAACAAAGACGTGCTCGACCTCGGGAGCATACATGATAAGTTCAAGGCTTTTGGTTTTGACACAGTCACGATAGACGGAAACGATATATCGGCCGTATATGAAGCGGTCACCAAGCCGAGAATACCCGGCGTTCCCCGCTGCATAGTTCTTGACACGCTCAAGGGGAAGGGAGTCAAGGCTATAGAAGAGATGGAAGATAACCACAGCGTTACGAAAGACGTGGAGGTTTTTGACAGCTGGCTCGCCCCGCTTCGGGAAGAGCTTGCGGCAATGGAGAGCGGGGAGGCGTCGTGATGAAACTTGTTTACAACGGGACAAAAGACCCGCGCGCCCCGCGTTCTGTGGTCGGTGAGATATTTGAGGATCTCTGCAACACCGACCCGATGTTCATATACCTTGACGCGGATCTTATGAGCTGTCTTCAGACCAAGAAATTTGCGGCGAAGCACCCCGACCGCGCCATAAACTGCGGTATTGCCGAGGCGAATATGATCGGCATAGCGGCAGGCCTTGCGTCTGTCGGCTTCAAGCCCGTGTGCCACTCGTTCGGCACGTTCGCTTCTCGCCGCTGTTTTGATCAGGTGTTTCTGTCCGCGGGATATGCAGGCAATCCGATAACCGTCATAGGCTCCGATCCCGGAGTTTCCGCAGCGTATAACGGCGGCACGCACATGCCGTTCGAGGATATGGCGCTCTACCGCGCCCTGCCCGGGGCGACCGTATTCGACGTTTGCGACTCCGCGCAGCTCAAATCGGTACTTAAAAACGCCATAGACATGCCTGGCGTTAAGTATATCCGCGTGCCGCGCAAGACCTGCATGAAGATATATGACGACGGGGACCTGACCGTCGGCCGCGGTATAGTCTGCCGCGATGGCAGGGACGCCGTGATAATAGCCTGCGGCATAATGGTCGCGAAGGCGCTCGACGCCGCGGACAAGCTCGCGGCGGAGGGGATAGACGCCGCCGTCATCGACATGTTCACCGTAAAGCCCTTGGATGAGGAGCTGGTCGTGAAATACGCGTCCTCCACGGGCGCTGTTGTCACCGCTGAAAATCATAACAAGATAGGAGGCCTTTACAGCGCTGTATGCGACCTTCACGCCGCAAAGAAACCGACGCCGGTTTAATACGTCGCTGTTGAAGATGCTTTCGGCGCCGTCGGCTCACAAAGCGAGCTTGAGCGGTATTTTGACCTCACGGCTGACCACATAGTCAGAAAGGTGAAAGCGGCTGTAGCGAGAAAATAAAGAAATATAAAACAGCGGGTCGGTATGACCCGCTGTTTTTGTTTTTATGTATCAAAATACGCCCGCAGCCGCTCTGTATATCAGGTACGCGGCTATTGCCTGAACCAAGAGCACGCACGGTATGCCTATTGTGAATATCTTAGTCTTCGTCTTGTGGCGGAACGCATACATAGCTATCCATATGCCGAGCGCGCCGCCGAATATGGCCATTATGCCGAAGCGCCTTGTCTCAACGCGCTCGCCGCCTTTTTTCGCCATCAGCTTGTCATATCCCGTTATAAGGAAGGAAATGATATTCAGTACGGCGAACGCCAGAATCACATGTTTCATCCGTTTCTCCTTATGTAGCAGGGGACAGGCCCCTGCGTTTAAGTTTTGTCGCCGGTGATCTCTCGTTCTCTGAAGAGAAGCGTTATGCACCACACGGCGGCAAGACCGACGAGAGTGTATATCACTCTGCTGACGGTCGCAGTCTGGCCGCCGAAGATATAGGCGACAAGATCAAACTTGAATATGCCTATCAGGCCCCAGTTGAGGCCGCCGATGATCGAGAGAATCAGCGCGATTCGATCCATGATCATTATTTTGACCAGTCCTTTCTCGGGTTTCGGATATACTTTTCCCGAAAAATACGGTATTATTCGCTGCGCGGTTCTCCCGTTAAAGACAAAGGTAAAATGAACTTCTGCGGCCATTATAGCATAATTGCCGCAGATTATGAAATAATACGTGCGCAGCGCGGGAAAAAATTTGTTTCATAAAAGCGTATAATGTGCTATGATGCAATATATGTTACTCATGCCTTACAAAGGAGATAAAAGATGAAATATATACTTATCATAGGCGACGGCATGGCGGATAATCCTGTCGAACAGCTCGGCTGGAAGACCCCGCTTGAAAAAGCCGAGAAGCCGGCGATAGACTATATAGCCGAGAAGGGCATGCTCGGCAGCGTTTTCAACGTTCCCGAGGGTATGCCCGCCGGCAGCGATACGGCTATACTGTCCATAATGGGCTGCGACCCGCACGCCTGCTTTACCGGCCGCGCGCCGCTTGAAGCGGCGTCCGTCGGAATAAAGCTCAATCCGGGCGACGCCGCGTACCGCTGCAATATGGTCACATACGAAGACACGGACAAGCCGCTCCTGGAGAGGAAAATACTCTCGCACAGCGCGGGTTCCATAAGCGGGGCCGATTCGGACGGGCTCATCGATGCGCTTTTCGCAGACGCGGAGTTCAAGACGCTCGCCGACAAAGCGGGCCTCTCCATAACGAAAACCGCATCCTTCCGCCATATGACGGTACAGCGCGCCGCCGACATCACGGGGATAGTTTTGATACCGCCGCACGACCATCTCGGTGAGGTCATAGGGCCGCTCATGCCGTCCGGCTGTGCCAATGCGCAGACGCTTATGGAGCTGATGATAACGGCGCACCGCGTTCTCGACCGCCATCCGATAAACGAGCGCCGCCGCGCGGAGGGTAAGCTCCCGGCCAACGGCATATGGTTCTGGGCGGAGGGTACCGCCGTCAAGCTCCCGCAGTTCAAAGAGCATTACGGCAAGACGGGCGCGGTCATATCGGCTGTGCCGCTTTGTCACGGCATTGCCGCGCTCACGGGGCTCGTCCCCATATCCGTCGAGGGAGCGACAGGGGAACTCGACTCGAACCTTGAAGGAAAGGTCGACGCCGCCGAAGAGGCGCTGAAAAAATACGATTTCATCACCGTCCACGTCGAAGCGCCGGACGAGTGTACGCATAACGGCGATCTTGAGGGAAAGATAAAGTCGATAGAGTATCTTGACAGGCGCGTCGTCGGCCCTGTTATGGAACGGGCGAGGGCCATGGGCGAGGACTTCAGACTCATGGTAATCAGCGACCACAAGACGCTCACCTCGACTCGCGGACACGACGGAGAGGCCGTGCCGTTCGCAATTTACGACAGCAGGGAGAAAAATGCCGGCTCGGGACTCCCATATACAGAGGCGAACGGCCTCAAGGGGCCGATGATATCCCGCGGCGTCATGCTCCTTGCGATGCTCTTCGGGGACTGATATGGACGATATCTCGGTAAAAGGGTATGCAAAAGTCAACCTCTCGCTTGATATCCTCTCAAAGATGCCCGACGGATATCATGAGATGAAGATGATAATGCAGACCGTATCGCTTTGCGACGATATAAAGATATCCTGCCGCAGCGGAGAGGGGAATATCCGCGTAACGACGAACCGCGCTTATCTTCCGGGCGGCGAGAAGAATATCGCCGGGAAGGCTGCGCGCGCCATATTGTAGGCGTCCGGGATGAAAGCTGTCGATGTTTCGATCGAAATAAATAAACGCATACCCGTCTGCGCGGGCCTCGGCGGGGGAAGCGCCGACGCGGCGGCCGTACTGCACGGGCTGAACGCGGCGCTGGGGATCGGATTGAAGGCGGATAAGCTCGCCAGGCTCGGCGCAGAACTCGGGGCAGACGTTCCGTTCTGCGTGCTGGGAGGCACATATCTCGCCTCGGGGCGCGGAGACGAGCTTCAAAAGCTCGCGCCGCTGCCGGACTGCGGATTCGTCATCTGCAAGCCGCGCGTCTCTCTTTCGACCGGGGAAATGTTTTCACGCATTCGCTGCACTGAGATAAAGATGCGGCCCGATACGACGAATATGATATCGGCGCTTGAGCAGGGCGATCTTTTAGGTGTTGCGGCGCGTGTGTACAACGTATTTGAAGATTTTTTACCGGCCGGCGCCGCCGAGGATATCATCGGGATAAAAGCTGCTCTGATCGAAAACGGCGCGCTCGGCGCGGCAATGAGCGGCTCAGGCTCCGCCGTATTCGGCATTTTCCGAGCTGAAGAAGATGCGCGAAAGGCGGCCGAAAGGCTGAAAGAGACGTGGCATGACGTATTTGTTGCCGCGCCGGTTCGAAATTAAGCGAGAAATTGTTTATGATCCTGCAGAAAAGCCCAGAATGTTATAAAAACATTCCGGGCTTAAATTTTTGGAGGGAAAATGAAAAAATCGTTTGTGAAAAGGAGCAAAAATATTATATTCCCCGTTGCGACGGCGGTGGTGATACTGCTCTGCGCGCTCTTTTGCGGCGCGGATGCAGCGCAAAAAGAACTTGCGGGGAGCGTCGTAAGGCTCCATGTAGTGGCAAATTCGGACAATGCGGAGGATCAGAGCCTGAAGCTTGCTGTGCGCGACGCCGTGCTGGACGTTTGTATGCCGCTCATCAGTGATGCCGCCGACGCCGCAGAGGCCGCGGACACGCTTGAAAAGCACAGAGAAGAGATAGTCTGTGCGGCTGAGAAAACAGCGTCCGCGCTTGGATATGATTACGGCGCCGCAGCGTCCGTTGCAGTCGAGCCGTTCCCGACATGTGAATATGACGGGTTTGCATTACCGGCCGGGGAATATACTGCGCTCAGAGTGGTCATAGGCGAGGGAAAAGGGCACAACTGGTGGTGCGTAGTCTATCCGCCGCTGTGCCGTGAATGCGCTGAAAGCAAAACGGAAGCCGCCCTGATGCTCGGCCCGCGGCAGCATGCGCTTATAACGGGCGAGTCCGGCGGCTACGTAGTGAAATTCAAAACTATAGAGCTGCTGAACAGATTAAAACAGAGCTTGAAATGAATTTATATCCCGAACTTGTTTTCAAGGAAGACGGCAACGCCGTCTTCCTTGTTCGATGATGTGATGAAATCCGCACCGGCGCGGAGCATCTCGCAGCAGTTTGAAACGGCAACGCCGTAACCGGCATATTCTATCATTGTGTAATCGTTTTCCTCATCGCCGAACGCTGCAACGTCCTGTGGGGCGATATCCAGCCTCTCGCAGAGCTCGCGCAGCGCGCGGCCCTTCGCAGCGTTTTTTGCAGTGACCTCAAGATTTGCGTTGCCGGATGTGAGGACTTGAAAAAGACCGGTCTCGCGAAGCGCCTCGCGCACCGCCTCTGTTTCTGGTGAGAGGTTTATAGGGATGAACATCTTTTCGATGCCGATGTTTTCACGCTGCAAAAGCTCGTTTACAGAGTCGAAGAAAAGCGGTCCGACTTCGTTAAAATACTTCATGTGGTGGCGTATCTTACCGACAAGATCAGGTCTTTTGTGCGAGTCGGTCTCTATGGCTATGGTGCCGCTGACGAATATCTCTTTGAAATCCGGCGTTTTGCTCATTATTTTCCAGGCTGCCGCCGCGTCCTTGTGCGGGATGTAGTGCGTTATTATTGCCTCGCCTGTCCGGAGATCGTAGACAGCGGAGCCGTTCGAGGTTATTGCAAAAGACGAGATATCAAGTATCTCGTCCGGGATTATGCCGAGGGTCCGTCCAGTGACGGGGACTATAGCGGCACCGAGCTCGGAGGCGCGCCGCAGGGCCGAGGATACTCTCCGCGTCACGGTGAGACTGTCGAAGAGCGCGGTCCCGTCAAGGTCGGTAGCTATGAGCCGGGGCAGTTTTTCATATACAGGCATTAGGGTTATTTCTCGCTTTCGTCAGAGAGCAGCAGCTCGATTATTTTCATATACACTGCTTCCGCGTTCCGGCGGAAGCGTTTTTCTATCTCAAGCGCCTCGCTCTCGCTGCCGACGAGTATCTTCATGCTGATCATATCCGCCGAGCCGTCCGACATTGAGAGCTGGACGTCGCAGTCGCCGCGTGGCCTTACGGTATGAGACGACTGTATGAGCGCGTTCCTGCGCTGCTGGTCGGCGTATTCGTCCGCGGACGCGCCGGCAGACACACGGACAGAGTAGGGGATGGTCTGGAGCGTTATCTCGCAGTTGGTGCGGCCTTTGTCCGTGATCGCGTATTCGTTATCATTCAGAGTTATATGGTCGCTTTCAACGAGCTCTGCAAGGCACTCGGCGTACGTGAAGTAATCAAAACCGCCGTCGCACAGCGCAAGCTCCGCCAGATCGTTGCCGTTTATGGGCGCGGGGAGACGGGAGAGGATAAAAAGTATTAAAATTTTGATTTCTATTTTTTCGTGTATAAAACCGTGTCTCTCTTCCATTTTTATCACCACATGCGCATTATATCACCACTTTGCGAGTCCGTACAGAACAAATTTGAGGCAATGTCGGGTTTGACAGCAAAAAGGATAAAATGTAAAATTAAATAAATATTTTGTCGAATCGGGGTGCTGACGTGAAAAAATGGATGACTTCTGCCATAGCGCTTGTTTTGGCAATCATCTTCGTGCTGACTTGCTTTACCGCATGCTCCAAAAAACCAGATGAGACGCTGGATGACGGCGTTACACCTCCGACAGATGCGGCCGTGCAGCCTGCCGACGGGCAGAGTCAGACAACGCCGACTGTTGATCCGCAGGACACACAAACCGAGCCGGAGCCCGTGACCGAGCCAGAGCCGGAGCAGTATACCGGCCCGCGCAATCCGCTCACGAATCTCCCCTGTGAGAAAGACTACACCGGCAAACGCCCGTTTGCGATCATGATAAACAACATATCGATCGCGCTTCCGCAGGTTGGCGTCAGTAAGGCGGATATAATCTTTGAGCTCCCGGTTGAGGGCGGCATAACCCGCATGATGGCGCTTTATCAGGATATGAGCGACGCAGGCACCGTCGGCAGCGTCAGAAGCTCCCGCCACTATTTCCTGGATATCGCTCAGGCGTTCGACGCTGTCTACATCCATGCCGGCGGCAGCAATCAGGCGTACCTCGCCATCAAGAATCGCGGCATCAACAATATCGACGGCGTCAACAGCAGTCCGGAGATGTTCTTCCGTGATGCGGCGAGACGCAGCTCCATGGGCTACGAGCACAGCCTTATGATGGACACGTCTCTGCTCGACGGCGTTCTGTCAAAGAAGTCGATACGCACCGACCTCAACTCTGCGAATACGATACCGTTCGCTTTTTCTGACGAGTTGGATATGACAGGCGGTGAGACGGCGACGACGGTCACTGTCCGCTTCTCATCCAGCAAGCGCACATCGGCGCTTTACGATGAGGCCGAGGGAGTTTATAAGCTCACGCAGAACGGCGCCAATTACATAGACGGCGCCACAAGCGAGCAGCTGGCTGTTACTAACGTCATCGTTCTCTACGCCGATTTCTGGCAGATAGCCGGAGATACGGCCGGCAGGCTCGACGCCAAGCTGACCGGCAGCGGAGAAGGATACTTTGCCTGCGGCGGCAAATACGTGCCGATAACCTGGTCGAAGGCTTCCACATCCGATCAGTTCGTCCTGAAACTCAAGGACGGCAGCCCGCTCACTATTAAGAGCGGCAAGACGTATTTCGCCATTACCGATATTGGTAAAGAGGTCTACCTTGGCGAGTAAATGAAAACAGAAAAAGGTCGAGACTCCAATCAGAGCCTCGACCTTTTTTAATGTCTGCGCGCCGCCGTTACCGCTGCGCGTTTTCGATGACTTCTCTGTAGCACTCGGGCTGGCTGATCGAGTCGGGCGGGAAGAATTCATCGATCGGGAAGTCGATACGGCCGAAGAGAGTGCACGGGTCGTCATCATTGGAGCCGATGCACTCCTTGTCGGGCATGCAGTAGTCGTAAGTCGGTATAAGGAGCTGCGAGTCGCGCTCGAGCCTTACTATGGAAAACTGACCGAGAGAGGTGAGCACGCGCCGTTCTCCACCTGTGAACACGATAGGGGAGTCGAATTCGGAGGCGATGACTTCCGGTATATCGATGACTTCCGTTTCCGGATAGTCCGGGCCTTCGCATATGTCGACGAGTTTCATGTTCAGCACGATCGGGTCTACGGCCTCGACAACCGCCGTGGGCAGATTGGAGGAGCGGAGCGATTCTCTGTCCAGCGCGCCCAAAACGGTGTTGGAGGAGAAGACTTTCGCGCTGCCCTCGCTTCCAAACAGTATGACTCTCTTGTCAAAGACGCTGAGCCCCGTGACCGGCGAATAGCGGTTGGCAATAGTGTATGCGTCTCCCGTCACTTTATAGTAGTACCGTATATCTATCGTATAGCAGCCGCGGTTGAACGTTACCTCCTCCACATTTATGCCTACGTAGAGGAGCTCTGCGCCGCGCGCGCGGATGCTCACAGCGTTGTCTATTACCTCCTGTGATTCGGTTGTCGGGTAAACTTTCAGATCTTCCACACAGTCTTTGTCTCTGCATGAGTCATAGATCTTGCTGGTATGTACGCAGACCGCCTCTCTTACGGATGTTTCCTCGGAAATCGGGCCGGGCGTGACTTTTTGCGCCATATCTGTACCTCCTTGATTTTTGAATGGTGACGTTATGCTCCGATAACAGTCTATGCAAGCGCATCAAGACTGTGAAACGCCTTTTGGAAGCATCGCTGTTGATATCTTGCGTCCTGCTGTGGTAAAATCATTCTATGTTGGGGAGTGAGAATGTGATAATACTTGGTATAGATCCCGGTATCGCGACGGTCGGCTTCGGCGTTATAAGCGCGTCCGCAGATAAGCTGGAGCTTATCCGCTGCGGGGCGATAACGACTCCGGCGGGCATCAGCCTGTCGTCGCGCCTGGCTCAGATATATGACGATGCCGTCACGGTCATAGAGACCTTCAAACCCGACGCGGTGTCCGTTGAAGAGCTCTTTTTCAATACGAATCTCACTACCGGCATATCGGTCGCGCACGGTCGCGGCGTTTTGCTCCTGGCGTGTCAGAAAACGGGCATACCGACGTTCGAGTACACGCCGCTTCAGGTCAAGCAGGCGATAACCGGCTACGGCCGCGCCGACAAGAAGCAGATGATGGAAATGGTGCGCCGCATATTGAACCTGCCGACCGTCGCAAAGCCGGACGACGCGTCCGACGCGCTTGCGCTGGCTATATGCCATTCTCGTTTTGCAACGTCGCTGCTGAATATAGAAGGGGGATTTTCGAAGTGTTCTACTACTTAGAAGGTATCGTGACAGTGATAGATTCCGGCTTCGTCGTTATAGACGCGGGCGGCGTCGGCTTCTACTGTTTTACTACGACGAATACGATCTCCCATCTCACCGTCGGCGAGAAGGCGCGGCTGTACACATATTGCAGCATACGCGAGAACGCGTTCGATATTTTCGGCTTCTATGATGTGAGCGAGAGAAGATGCTTCGAGCAGCTGCTCTCGGTATCGGGCGTCGGACCGAAGGCTGCGCTCTCCATTCTGTCGGTCATTTCGCCGGGCGACCTTGCGCTTGCTGTCGTCACGGAGAATGAAAAGCTCCTGACCGGAGCCCCCGGCGTCGGCAAAAAGCTTGCGCAGCGCGTTATACTGGAGCTCAAGGACAAACTCGCGGCAAACGGCATATCTGCCCCGGCGGGTACTTCGGCCGCGCCCGCCTCCTCCGGCTCAAAAGCGGCTGAGGCCACTTCCGCGCTCGCGGTGCTCGGATATTCTCCGCAGGAGATAACGGCCATTTTCCGCAAGATAGACGTGGAGTCGATGACCGTGGAGCAGATAATCAGAGAAGCGCTTAAAATGTCGCTTAAATAGGGAGGAGGCGCGATATGAGCATAGACTTTTCAGACGGCTTTGGGCTTGAAAACGAAGCCCAGTCGATACTTACGACGTCCGCTCTGAGCGAGGATGAGAGCGAAGGCAGCCTCAGGCCCAGAACGCTGAGCGAATATATCGGCCAGGAAAAGGCGAAAAGCAATCTCGCCGTTTTTATCGAGGGTGCGAAAAAGCGCGGCGAATCGCTTGACCATGTGCTTCTGCACGGCCCTCCGGGCCTCGGCAAGACGACGCTTGCGAGCATAATCGCAAACGAGATGGGTGCGACGCTCCGCAAGACATCCGGCCCGGCTATCGAAAAGCCGAGGGACCTTGCCGCGCTCCTTACGAACCTTAACGAGAACGATATCCTTTTTATAGATGAGATACACAGGCTCAACAGGGCCGTCGAGGAGATACTTTATCCCGCTATGGAGGATAGGCAGATAGACATCATCATAGGGCAGGGACCCGCGGCGACGTCTATATGCCTTGAGCTCAAAAACTTCACGCTCGTCGGCGCGACCACGCGTGCGGGACAGCTTTCATCTCCGCTGCGCGACAGGTTCGGCATAGATCTGAAGCTGGAGCTGTATAAGCCTGAGGATCTCAAAACGATAGTTGAGCGTTCGGCTACGATACTCGGCATAGGCATAGAGCCGGACGGGGCTATGGAGATAGCCTCGCGCAGCCGCGGCACGCCGCGTATAGCGAACAGGCTCCTTCGCCGCGTCCGCGATTTTGCGCAGGTGTACGGCAACGGAGTCATAACGAAGGATGTCGCAAACGGCGCGCTTCTGCGGCTCGAGGTGGACGCTGAGGGACTGGACGCCGTAGACAGGCGGCTCCTTGCGAGCATTATCAAAAATTACGGCGGCGGGCCCGTCGGACTTGATACCATAGCCGCGACGATAAATGAGGAGCCGGTCACGCTTGAGGACGTCTACGAGCCGTATTTAATGCAGCAGGGCTATCTAACGCGTACGCCGCGCGGACGATGTGTCACGCCGAAGGCATACGAGCACATGAATATACCGTTCCAGGGGCAGATGAAGATGGATGTCTGACCGTGCTGTGGAAATGTTTTGGAAAAACTGGAAAATATATAAAGTGCTTGACTTGACCCGATCATATAAATATAATATTCTTGTTTAGTATGTTGTATATTTGGTAAGTATGCATGGATTACACTGGCATGAACGATGAACAGCTCTGCGAGTTGGCCAACAAGGGCGACGAGCAGGCTGAAAGGCGTCTTATCCTGAATTACTCCTGGTTGGTCAAAGCCTGTTCGCGACCGCTTTTTCTTGCGGGAGGAGACAGCGAAGACCTTATACAGGAGGGAATGATCGGGCTTATCTCAGCAATAAGGCAATATGATCCCGGGCGCGATGTGCCGTTCAGGACTTTTGCCGAGCTTTGTATCCGAAATCGCATGCTTACAGCAGTGAGATCGGCGCTTCGCATGAAGCATAACCCATTGAATAACTATGTGTCTTTCGAATCCCCGCAGTTTGACGAAAACGACACCGCTATTACCAAAGATCTCCGGAATCCGGAAGAGCTTGTAATTTCTGGCGAACGTGTGGAAGAGATTATGCATAGCTTGACGGCCACGCTTTCTCCGTTCGAAGAGAAAGTTTTGGGGCAGTTTCTTAAAGGAAGTTCATATGCGCAGATAGCGTCGGAGACCGGCAAGACTGAAAAGTCGGTCGACAACGCCGTGCAGCGCATCAGGAAGAAACTGTCGAAACATCTTTATTCCGGCGATATCAGTGTAAACTGAGCGCATATACAGCCCAACGGGTGAGTTTTGTCAAAAATAAAGTGAGGATGGAAAATGTACGAAGACAAGGTTCTGAAGTGTAAAGAATGCGGCAACGAGTTCGTTTTTACGGCCGGTGAGCAGGAGTTTTATGCTGAGCGCGGTTTCCAGAACGAGCCCCAGCGTTGCAAGGCCTGCCGCGACGCCCGCAAG
>JAEEGL014847728.1_pt1 | contig 16398 bp, 10 predicted proteins | sample 9134231 | NCBI WGS metagenome assembly JAEEGL01 (sample SAMN16246548, study PRJNA631951) | gut metagenome | biome: gut microbiome; feature: rumen; material: fiber-attached | host: Bos | place: Iran: Karaj | collected 2018-10
CGTTACGACCTCCGGCGGCACGGCGACCTTCGCCATCCGCTACGCCGCGCACTAACCGCTACGCCGCGCACAACCCGTCGCCAGTTCCAGAGGAGAGAAAGGCCCTTGGAGCTGGCGACATTTCGCTTGCGGCGGTCGCGCGCGATCAGCGCAAAGGGACGTAAGCGACATAAGGGACGTAAGGGACGGAATGATGGTAGGGCCGAACTCCGGTCGGCCCGTAGACAAGTATGTTTTGTTTAACGCGGAGACGCGGAGTGCGCAGAGTTGAAAGACCGAGAGGGCTAAACCGCTGGCGCTTATAGAAGAAACTCCGATGGTTTGGGTTCTCGCGCAAGCGTCTGCGTGAGAGTCCAACCGCTCGGAGTTAAGATTGAAGCCGACTCACCGGTTTTCGCAGGGCGCGGGGCGGGGATGAAGTTTTTCACAAAGTCATCAGAATTTATGGTATAATCATAGGTACAAAGGGGATAAGGGGGTGCTATGGGCTGGATGAAAAGATTCCTGTCGATTTACCTGCTGATGCTGGCTGGCGCGTTTGCGGGCATGCTTGCGTTCTCGTGGCTGGAACACCGCACGCTCGTTGCGCTAGGCACGAAGGAGATTGTCACGGCCTGCCTTGTGATGCCGTGGGCGGTCGCTGTCGTCGGACCTCTTTTCTTCGGCGGCGCCGTGGCCATGCGATTTCTGCCGGACGGCATCGGCTTCGGCCTCTGGGTGCATGTGGCGCTGGCTGTGGTGTTCATACTGTCGTACGCGCCGCTTGGCTATCTCGTGCGCAAGTTCCTCGGGGACGACACCGTGTTCGCGCGCGTGCTGTCCGCGCTGCTGCTTCTTGCCTATACGTCCTACTGCTCCTACGGCATACTCTGCGTCGGCGCGGGCGTCTAGCGCACCGTGCGGACGGGCGGACAAGACAAAACCTGCTAGCTTTTACGATTCAAGAAGGAGGGGGGAGGGGAAATTTGGTTGCCTCGCAGGGACTCGAACCCCAACAAGCAGAATCAGAATCTGCGGTGCTACCATTACACCACGAGGCAAGCTCGTTTCTTTCCATACTGGCGGGGTCGACGGGGCTCGAACCCGCAACCCCCGGATCGACAGTCCAGTGCGCTAACCAATTGCGCCACAACCCCGTAGTACCGGAAAGTGATGCGTAGTATATCATAATCCGTTTGGGCTGCCAAGGGGGTATTTGAAGATTTTTTCATTTTTCTGACATTCGTGAACTAAATCGCCATGACTCCATCAAAACTCCATCAAATTGGGTATGTCTATCAGTGCTCCTTTTTGGTATACTACGCCGACCTACCTGAAAAGGGAGAGAGAGAGACACTATGACGAAAAATTTGAGATGGATGATGGCGGCAGCTGCGGGAATCGCGGCGACAGGAGCATTTGCAGCGGAATCGGTCGAATACTTCGACCCTGTAGGCGGAACGAACGCGATCTGCTCGGCATACACCGAGTACGCCGGACAGACCGATCTTTCCACCGGCTGGTATGTGGTTTCGGGCGCAATTACGAACGGCACCCGCATCACTGTGAACGGCGACGTAAACCTCATTCTCCGCGACAATTCGGAACTTGTGGCGACTAAAGGCATTGAAGTCGCCTTTGTAGGCATCATCACCAAAAGTCTCACCATCTGGGCGCAGGGCGCAAACTCTGTCGCCGGGAGGCTCACGGCGACGACTGACGATGAATACTGCGCAGGCATCGGCGGCGGCACCTCTCAACGTGCAGGCGGTACGGTGACGATCAACGGCGGCGTGGTGACGGCTCAAGGCGGCAGCGCCGGCATCGGCGGCGGCGAGTCAGGCGCAGGCGGGACAGTGACGATCAACGGCGGCGAGGTGACGGCGACTGGCAATTTCGGTGCAGGCATCGGCGGCGGCGCACTCGGCGCAGGCGGGACGGTTACGATCAACGGCGGCGTGGTGACGGCTCAAGGCGGCAGCGCCGGCATCGGCGGCGGCTATGAGGGCGCAGGCGGTACGGTGACAATCAACGGCGGCGTTGTGACGGCAACTGGCCATAGTTGCAGCGCCGGCATCGGAGGTGGCCAAAAGGGCGCAGGCGGGACGGTGACTATCAAAGGCGGCGTTGTGATGGCAACTGGCGAGTATTCTGCGTCAATCGGTGCTGGCATTCTTCACTCTGACAATGGCTCGCTCGACATTTCTGGCATGAAGGTTGGGCGTGTCAACGGCAATTCCGTGGATTGGGTTTTGCCCAGTGAGCGCGAGAGCTTGTGCCGAAACGCCGATCTAACTACGGTTCGGATTGAGGTTTGCCAGCATCATGACGGCGATCATGGTCTTTGCGATTACTGCGGACCGGTCACGTACTACGACCATGTCGGCAGGACGAACGCGATATGCTCTGCTTATACCCAGTACACGAACCAGACCGAGCTTTCCTCTGGCTGGTATGTGGTTACAGGCGTCATTACAAGCGACTCCCGCATCACTGTGCGCGGCGACATAAACCTCATTCTTCGCGACAATTCGGAGCTTGCGGCGATGGAGGGCGTCAATGTCGCAGGTGGGAACAGTCTCACCATCTGGGCGCAGAGCACGAATGCAGTCGCAGGAAAGCTGACGGCGACAGGTGGCTACGGTGCCGCCGGCATCGGCGGCGGCTCTGGTGGCGCAGGCGGGACGGTTACGATCAACGGCGGCACGGTGACGGCGACAGGCGGCTGGGGTGCCGCAGCAATCGGTGCCGGCAATGGAGGCTCTGACAATGGCTCGCTAGTGATAGATTTCGACATGAAGGTTGGGCGTGTCAACGGCGACTCGGTGGATTGGGTTTTGTCCTATGAGCGCGAGAGCTTGTGCCGAATCACCGATGAAACCACGGTTCGGATTGAGGTTTGCCATCATCATGACGGCGATCAAAATGGTTTTTGCGATTACTGCGGGCCGATCCCGTACTACGACCCTGTCGGCGGGACGAACGCGACTTCCCTGGTTTGCAGCCCCTATGCCGGACAGACAGAGCTTCCCACCGGCTGGTATGTGGTTTCAGGCGTAATTACAAACGGCACCCGCATCACTGTGAACGGCGACGTAAACCTCGTCCTTCGCGACAATTCGGAGCTTGCGGCGATGGAGGGCGTCAATGTCGCAGGTGGAAACAGTCTCACCATCTGGGCGCAGAGCACAAATTCAGTCGCCGGAAGGCTTACGGCGACTGGCGTCTGGGGCGGCGCAGGCATCGGCGGCAGCCCTTATGGCTCAGGCGGAACGGTTACTATCAACGGCGGCACGGTGACGGCGACTGGCGGCCAGTGTGGCGCCGGCATCGGCGGCGGGGAAGGCGCTGGCGGGGGCGCGGCGATCAACGGCGGGAGCGTGGCGGCTGGTGGGGGCGGAGGGGGGGGTGGCATCGGCGGCGGCGATGATGGTGCAGGCGGAACTGTGACGATCAACGGCGGCACGGTGACGGCGACTGGCAGCCAGTATGGCGCGGGCATCGGCGGCGGCGATGATGGTGCAGGCGGAACTGTGACGATCAACGGCGGCATGGTGACTGCGACGAGCAACAACGGCGCTGCAGGCATTGGCGGCGGCGCATATGGCGCAGGCGGGAGTGTGACGATCAACGGCGGTGCGGTGACGGCGACTAGTGACGTGTATGGCGCAGGCATCGGCGGCGGCTGGAATGGCGCAGGCGGGGCGGTGACAATCAACGGCGGCGTTGTGACGACGACTGGTGGCGAGGGCGGCGCGGCAATCGGCGCTGGCAAAGACGCCTCGGGCAATGGCTCGCTCGTCATTCCCGGCATGAAGGTTGGGCGCGTCGACGGCGACTCCGTGGATTGGATTTTTTCCTATGAGCGCGAGGGATTGTGTCGAAACACAGGTGGGGCTACGGTCAGGATTGAGGTTTGCCCGGATCATCATGACGGCGATCAAAATAGCTTTTGCGATTACTGCGGAAGGCTTTGCGGACCAGTCCCGCACTACGACCCTGTCGGCAGGACGAACGCGATATGCTCTGCTTATACCCAGTACACAAACCAGACCGAGCTTTCCGCTGGTTGGTATGTGGTTCCAGGTGTCATCACAAACGGCGCCCGCATCACCGTGAGCGGCGACGTAAACCTCATTCTCTGCGACAATTCGGAGCTGGCGGCGACGAATGGTATCCAGGTCACCGAAGGAAACAACCTCGCCATCTGGGCGCAGAGCACGAACTCTGTTGCCGGGAAGCTCACGGCGACGACTGACGATAAAGACTGCGCCGGCATCGGCGGCGACAGGAATCGTGCAGGCGGGAATGTGACTATTAATGGTGGCGTGGTGACGGCGACTGGCGGCTACTACGGCGCAGGCATCGGCGGCGGCGCATATGGCGCAGGCGGGAGTGTGACGATCAACGGCGGCGAGGTGACTGCGACTGGCGACTATTCCGCCGGCATTGGCGGCGGCAGGAATGGCGTAGGCGGGAGTGTGACGATCAACGGCGGCGAGGTGACTGCGACGAGCAACAACGGCGCTGCTGGCATTGGCGGCGGCGCATATGGCGCAGGCGGGAGTGTGACGATCAACGGCGGCGCGGTGACGGCGACTGGCGGACAGTGTGGCGCCGGCATTGGCGGCGGCGTTTATGGCGCAGGCGGGGGTGTGACAATCAACGGCGGCACGGTGACGGTGACTGGCGGAGAAGACGGCGATGGCATCGGCCTCGACGGTGGCGCGGCAATCGGTGCTGGAGCCGATTGCCCAGTCGATGGCTCGCTCATGATAGCTTCCTACATGAAGGTTGGGTATGTGGAAGACGGTGCCGTGACCTGGGCCGGGGCTGACGAGCGCGAGACATACTGTCGGAATACGGACGGAAAGGCTGTTCGGATTGCCTCGGCGGGCGTTGTGGTTGACGCTGGCGGCGGCAAGACGGTCCTCGTGCCGATGACCTGGATAGAGTCGGTCGTCCCCGAGAGCTTTGCGGGAGCCTTGGAGGAATACGTCTACAACGACGCCGCCAACGGACGCAAGGTTTGGGAGTGCTATGTCCTTGGGCTTGATCCCAAAGAACTTGCGGACTTCAGGATCACTTCGTTCCCGATGAACGCCGACGGCACGCCCGATCTGGCGAAGATTGCGTTCAGTCCGTCGAAGGAGGATTGGAACCTTGTCGGCGCCGAGCCAGTGCTGGAGGGCAGGTCCGGCCTTGGAGCGGATTCGGAGTGGGTGACAGTGACGGATGTCGGCGATCCGACGTCCCTGCGCTTCTTCCGCATTCGCGTCGCTCTGCCGTAGAAGAGGGGAACGGGGACAGGGCTCGCTACGGGCGCGGTACCGCCCGATCCGCACTTCGTGGACGCAACCCGACGTGATTTTGACGCTCGTGCATAGCACTCGCCTGTTACCGTGGGCCGTCAAAATCATGTCGGTTCCGCGAAGTGACTCTCGTGCGATCCCCCGCCCTTGCCGTCAACTGAAAGCGCGTGGGAATCGGCTGAAGGCAAAGAGGTGCCAGATCGGTGTTGGATTTCCTTCTTCTTCGATCCCCATGGCCTTCCTCTCTTCTTTGCTGGCCCGTTAGATATTACCATTTGCGTCCTGAAGCAATCTGCACGTCTGGTTGGACGTGAGGCACAATAAATGATATACTGTCGCTGTCAGCCCGGCTCCGACGATGGCGCGTTGCAGGCTGTAGAGATCAAGAGAGGAGGCCTGCCATGAAACATTTGCTAGACGATCCGTATCTGAAGCCGTTCGAAGCCGCGATCCGCGGGCGTGCCGCGAACGCCGAAAGACGCATGCGAGAGCTTACGGGCGAGCGCACGAGTCTTGTCGACTGGGCGAACGCGCACAACTATTTCGGGCTGCACAGGCTGCCGCGCAAGTGGGTGTTCAGGGAATGGGCGCCGAACGCGACGTCCGTGTGGCTTGTGGGTGACTTCAGCGGATGGAAGACCGACGAGGCGTTCGAGCTGTTCCGCATTCCGGGGACGGACGTCTGGGAGCGCGTCATACCGGCGGGCAAGATACATGTCGGCGACAAGTACCATCTTGAGATGCGCTGGAACGGCGGCCGCGGCGAGAGGATACCGGCGTTTGCGCGGTACGTCACGCAGGATCCCGACACGAAGCTCTTCTCCGCCGAGGTCTACGAGTCGAAGTACAAGTGGAAGAACAAGGCCCTCCCGGCGTCCGCGCACGGCGCGACGCCCCTCATCTACGAGGCGCACGTCGGCATGGCGACGGAAGAGGCGAAGGTCGGCTCGTATGCGGAGTTCCGCGACAACGTGCTGCCGCGGATCAGGAAGGCGGGCTACAACACGATCCAGCTGATGGCTGTGATGGAGCATCCGTACTACGGCAGCTTCGGCTACCACGTGTCGAGCTTCTTCGCGGCGTCGTCGCGGTTCGGCACGCCTGACGAGCTGAAGTCCCTCGTCGACGCGGCGCACGGCATGGGCATAAGGGTTGTGATGGACCTCGTGCACTCGCATGCGGTCGCGAACGAGAGGGACGGGCTCTCCCTGTTCGACGGCACGGAGTACCAGTACTTCCATTCCGGGAGAAAGGGGTGGCATCCGGCGTGGGGAAGCCGCTGCTTCGACTACTCGAAGACGCAGGTCCTGCACTTCCTCCTCTCCAACTGCAAGTTCTGGCTTGAGGAGTACGGCTTCGACGGCTACCGTTTCGACGGGGTCACGTCGATGCTCTTCTGGGACCACGGGCTCGGCAGCGCGTTCACGAGCTACGGCATGTACTTCAACGGGTCGATGGACGACGATGCGTGGGTGTACCTCAATCTCGCGAACAGGCTGATCCACGCGGTGAATCCGCGGGCGCTCACGATCGCGGAGGACGTCTCCGGCATGCCTGGCGTCGCCGCGCCGATCAAGGGATGCGGCATAGGCTTCGACTACCGCCTTGCGATGGGCGAGCCGGACTTCTGGTTCAGGCTTGCGGAGCGCACGCGCGACGACGACTGGCCGATGGGCGGGATATTCTGGGAGCTCACGAACAAGAGGGAGGAGGAGAAGGTCGTGTCGTATGTCGAGAGCCACGACCAGGCGCTTGTCGGGGGCAAGACCTTCTTCTTCACGATGGCGGACGCCGCGATATACGACGGCATGGGCAAGGGGCAGCACGGGCTCGAGATAGACAGGGCCGTCGCGCTGCACAAGATGGCGCGGCTTGCGACGCTTTCGCTGAACGGGGGGGCTTACCTCAACTTCATGGGCAACGAGTTCGGCCATCCGGAGTGGATCGACTTCCCGCGCGAGGAGAACGGGTGGAGCTGCGCCCACGCGCGCAGGCAGTGGTCGTTGCGCGACGACCCCAGCCTGCGGTTCCGCGAGCTCGGCGACTTCGACGAGACGATGGTGAGGATGCTCGCCGGAAGCGGAGCGCTGTTCGGCGGCAGGGCGATGAAGGCGATACCGGCGAAGGTCGTCTGCAACGAGAGCGACAAGGTGCTCGCGTTCGTGCGCGGCAATCTGCTGTTCGTGTTCAACTTCCATCCGACGAGCAGCTACACCGACTACGGCGTCGTGGTGCCGCCGGCGTCCGACTGGAGGCATCTCTTCGACACCGACGAGCCGAGGTTCGGTGGCCAGGGCCGGATTCAGCCTGGCGTAACCTACGCGCCGATGCTGGTGCCCGACGAGAAGCGCCGCGAGCTTGTGCAGCAGATACTTCTGTATCTGCCGGCCAGGACGGCGATTGTCCTGAAGCGCGTCTGACGACGATGGCGGGGGAATTATGGTATAATATACCCCTATGACATTTCTCCAAAGACACGCCTACGGCATCGGGTGCGGCATCGCCTCGGTGCTGTGGCCGTTTTTTCGGAGACGCCGCAGAACAGCCGTCGAGAACATCCTGAGGTGCGGGGTCGCGGGCGACGAGGCGGAGGCGCGGCGGATTGCGCGGCAGAGCTGGCGCCATTTCGCGGGGCATGTGGCGGAGGCTCTGTGCGTTCCGGGCGTGGTGACGCGCGAGAACTGGCGTGAGCACATCGACGTCGGCGAGGCGCCGGCCGAGACGGTGAAGCTTTTGCTGGACTCTCCGGAGACGCCGATACTGCTGGTCAGCTCCCATCACGGCGTGTGGGAGGCCGCCACGAACGTTCTTTCGTTTGCCCGTCCGATGATCGCGGTGGCGAGGGTGATGAACAACAGGCTGCTCGCAGGCTGGATGAAGAAGTACCATTTCCGCGGGCCGGTCACGGTTATCGACAAGAACCACGGCTTCACTCCCGACGTGCTGCGCCGCTGGACCGACGAATGCGCCGCGATGACGATTCTGATGGACCAGCACACGGGGCGCGGCGCTCTGCTCAAGTTTCTGGGGAGGCCGGCGCGCACCTTCACCTCGGCCGCCAGGCTTGCGATGCGCTCGGGCTGTCCTATCGTCGTCGGCTCGTTCGTTCGCATCGCGCCGTACAGGTACCGTCTTGTCGGCGGCGAGCCGCTAGTGTTCGGGATGAAGGACGACAGGCTCGCATGCACGCAGACTCTGAACGACAGGCTTGGCGAGGCGATCCGCCGCTATCCGGAGCAGTATCTCTGGTTCCACAGGAGGTGGCGCGATGACTGACGCCGCTCTCTCCGCTCTCTTCGGCGGGCTGTGCCTGGCTCTGGGCGCGGTGTTCGCCTGGTCCACGGTCATCGTGGCCGCGGGGCTCATCAAGCCGGCGAGGCGGCATCCGCACGCGGCGAAGAAGCTCCGCTTCGCCGTGCTGGTGTGCGCGCGCAACGAGGAGTCCGTCATACGCAATCCCGTGAAGAGCGTGCTCATGTCGAGGTATCCGGCGGACAGGCGCGAGGTCATCGTGCTGGCCGACAACTGCACCGACGCGACGGCCGAGAGGGCGCGCGAGGCGGGTGCGACCGTCTGGGAGAAGACCGAGCCGAGCTCGGGCAAGGGGGACGTGCTTGCGTGGGGCATCGACAGGCTTATGAGGCGCGGCGGATTCGACGCGGTTGCGGTGTTCGACGCTGACAACATAGTCGCGGGCGGATGGCTCGACGCGATGAACGACGCACTGCAGGACGGGGAGTCGGTGGCGACAGGGCGCAGGTTCGCGTCCAACGCCGGGCAGAACATCATCTCGGGCTGGTACACGGTCTACTGGGAGGTCATGAACGAGCTCTCCAACCGCGTCCGCACAAACCTCGGACTCTCCGGCAAGCTTACGGGCACTGGATTCGCGTTCCTTCCCGCATCGCTTGGCCCTGACGGGTGGAATACGCGCACGATGGTCGAGGACGTCGAGTTCACCGTGCAGACCAATCTGCGCGGCGGCCGCGTCGCGTACGTGCCCGAGGCGTGCTATGCCGACGAGCAGCCGACGACGGTGAGGCACATGTGGCGCCAGCTGAGGCGCTGGGCGACAGGGGGCTGGCAGGTCGTGCGCGGATATTCGGCGCTCTGGGTCCGCGAGCTTCTGCGGTCGCCGTCGCTGCGCCTGTTCGACAGCTTCTTCGCGGTGCTCACGGGCATCTCGGTGTCGTTCGCGGTCTTCGTCAACATCGCGGCGTTCGTGGTGCTCTGCTGCTGTGGGGCAGACGCCGCGGCAAGGCGGATACTCTTCGGAGCGTTCATGTTCGTCTTCGTCGCGAGCTGGCTGACTTCGCTCGCGGCCGTGGCGCTTTCCTCGCGGAGGCGCCGCCCGGGCGCGGGCCCGATAGCGACGTTCCCCCTGTTTTCGCTTGTCCTCTCGTCGTCTGTGATCAGTGCGCTGGTGCGCCCTGCGAGGAGATGGCTGCCAATACCGCACGGAGCAAGATGAAATCAAAGACGTTCGTTGATCAGGTTGAGATATTGGTCCGCTCTGGCAAGGGCGGCGACGGCGCCATGTCCATGCGACGCGAGGCGCTCGTGGAGTTCGGCGGCCCGGACGGCGGAGACGGCGGCCGCGGCGGCGACGTCGTTCTGAAGGCGTCCGAACACGTCAACTCGCTTTTGTCGCTGTACTACGACCCGAAGTGCTTCGCGCAGGACGGCGAGCCGGGCAAGGGACAGAAGATGTTCGGCAAGCGCGGCCGCGACCTTGTCGTGCCGGTTCCCCTTGGCACCGAGGCGTACGACGTGGACTCGGGGCTTCTCGTGGCGGACATCACCGAGCCTGGCCAGAAGGCGATTGTCGCAAAGGGCGGCGCCGGCGGCTACGGCAACGTGCATTTCAAAAGCGCCGTGAACCAGGCGCCGACGGAGCACACGCCTGGCGGGCCCGCCGAGGAGAGACGGCTCAGGCTTGAGCTGAAGACGATTGCGGACGCGGGGCTGGTGGGCTTCCCCAACGCGGGCAAGAGCTCGCTCCTCACCGCGCTGTCGTCCGCGACGCCCAAGATCGCCAACTATCCGTTCACGACGCTCAATCCCGTCGTCGGCACTGTGGTCTACGACGACTTTGCGAAGATCGCGGTGGCGGACGTTCCCGGGATCATCGAAGGCGCGGCGAAGGGCGTCGGACTGGGCCTTGCGTTTCTGCGGCATCTCGAAAGGTCGAAGGTGCTCGTCTATGTCATAGACATGGCCGGCACCGACAACCGCGAGCCATGGCGCGACTACGAGGTGCTCAAGAAGGAGGTCGACGAGTATTCCGCCGTCCTTGCGGAGCGGCCCTCGCTCGTCGTAGCGAACAAGATGGACGTGCCGGAGGCGAGGGAGAATCTCGAGCGGTTCGTGTCCGAGACCGGCGTCGAGCCGATCGCGATAACGTGCGTGCGGGGCGCCGAGGCGCCCGGGCTTTCCGCCGACGGCGGCCTCGACCGGTTTAGGGAGGCGCTTAGGGAGATAGTCAAGCCAAGAACGCGCTTCCACCACACGCACGCGCAGGCGCCGGACCTGAAGGACATGCCCGACACCACTGGCGACGAGGTGCCTGCCGAGGCGATCGAGCGCTTTGCGACTTTTCTCAAGCTTGAGAAGCCCAAGGCTAAGAGCCATCCGTCAAGAGGCAACATACATTGAGAACACTGAAGAGAAGAGGAGAACCCAAGAAATGAAAAAGTTCCTGAGCGCAAACGAGGCGGTTGCACACGCGGCGGCGCAGGCCGGATGCGTTGTCGCGTCCGCCTATCCCGGCACTCCGTCGACCGAGATACTGGAGAACGTGGCCAAGTTCAAGGACACTATCCGCTGCGAGTGGGCGGTCAACGAGAAGGTCGCTGTCGAGACCGCCGTCGGAGCGTCGATGGCCGGCGCGCGCGCCCTGACCGCGATGAAGCACGTGGGCCTCAACGTCGCGATGGATCCTCTCATGACGTTCACGTACGTCGGTCCGCTCGGCGGGTTCGTCCTCGTCTCCGCCGACGACCCTGGCATGCACTCGTCGCAGAACGAGCAGGACAACCGCAACCTCGCGAAGTTCGCGCGCGCGCTTCTTCTGGAGCCGTCCGACTCGCAGGAGGCCTACGACTTCACGCTTGCCGCGTTCGAGCTTTCGGAGAAGTTCAGCGTGCCAGTGATCCTGCGCCTCACGACGCGCACGAGCCACTCGGCCTCGCTGGTCGAGCTTGGCGACTTCAAGCCGGCCCCGCACCCGCTGATCCCGTACGTCAAGGACATCCGCCGCAACATCCCCGTGCCCGCGTTCTCGCCGACGCAGCGGCTTAACGCCCAGAAGCGCACGGAGGCGATGGAGAAGGAGTCCAACCGCTCGAAGTTCAACAGGGTCGTCAAGCCGCGCGGGCTGAAGGGGTCCGCGAAGCTCGGCATCGTCACGAGCGCCGTGGCCCACCAGTACGTCAAGGAGGTGTTCCCCGACTTCCCGATACTCAAGCTGGGCTGGACGAATCCTCTGCCCAGGGCCCTGGTTGCGAAGTTCGCGAAGTCCGTCGAGAGGCTGCTCGTCGTCGAGGAGCTTGACCCGTTCCTCGAGGATCAGATAAAGGCCATGGGAATCGAGGTCGTCCAGCACAAGACGGAGCTCAACATGCTCGAGCTCAACGCGGACCGTCTGCAGAACCTGCGCCACGAGATACTCGGCGACGTGCCGAAGGCGAAGGCGAAGAAGGTCCCCGAGGGCCTGCCCACGAGGCCGCCGGTCCTCTGCGCCGGCTGCGGGCACCGCGGCGTGTTCTATGCCCTGCACAAGCTCGGCGCCACGGTCACGGGCGACATCGGCTGCTACACGCTTGGCGCGTTTCCTCCGCTCAGCGCGATGGACTCGACGATCTGCATGGGCGCGTCGATCGGCAATGCGGCGGGCATGAAGAAGGCGGGGCTCAAGGGCCGCGTCTGCGCCGTCCTCGGCGACTCCACGTTCTTCCACTCCGGCATCACGGGAATACTCTCGGCGCTCTACAACGGAACGCCCGTGACGACGGTCGTCCTCGACAACCGCATCACCGCGATGACCGGCCATCAGGACAACCCCGGCACCGGCAAGACGCTTGCGGGCGACCCCGCGCCGGTCACGGAGATCTGCGACGTCGCGAAGGCCTGCGGATACAAGAACGTCGTCAAGGTCTCGGCGGACGACATCGCGGGGCTTGAGAAGACGCTTGGCCAGGCGATGGACTCGGGAGAGCCGTGGCTTGTCGTCGCGTACGCTCCGTGCCGCATCGCGGCTAAGCTGACCAAGGAGGGGCTGTGCGAGGTCGACGCCGACAAGTGCAAGGCCTGCGGCGCGTGCTTCGGCCTTGGCTGCCCTGCGATGACGCGCGGCAAGGAGGCGCGTCCCGGGCACTTCCAGATGAAGATCGACCCGAGCCTCTGCGCCGGCTGCAGCCAGTGCTCGCAGGTCTGCAAGTTCGGCGCGATAAGGCGCGTCCGCTGACGGAATGGGCCTTCTCGAGTTCATGATGCTCTTCTGCTTCGGCTTCTCGTGGCCGTTCTCGATCGCGAAGTCGCTGAAGTCGAAGTCCACAAAGGGCAAGAGCCTTGCGTTCATGCTGCTTGTCGAGGCCGGCTACGCGTTTGGCATAGCGCACAAGCTCGTCTACAGCAGGGACTGGGTCGTCTGGGCGTACGTGGCGCTGTTCTTCGTCGTGCTGACCGACATCGCGCTGTACTTGCGCAACAGACGGCTGGAACGCCAACACAAAACGGAGAAATGACAATGGCAGGAGAATACCAGTTTTCGCTTATCGACGTCACCAAGCAGCAGGGGACGAAGACTATACTCAAGGACGTTAACCTCTCGTTCTTCTACGGCGCGCACATCGGCGTGATCGGCGCGAACGGCGCCGGCAAGTCCTCTCTGCTCAAGATACTCGCAGGCCTCGACACAGAGCTGATGGGCACGGTGCAGGTCGCGAAGGGGACCAAGGTCGGCTATCTGCCGCAGGAGCCTGAGCTGGACGACTCCAAGACGGTGCTGGAGACCGTCATGGAGGGCGTCGCGGACGCGCAGGCGATGGTCACGCGGTACGAGGACCTCTGCTGCGAGCTCGACGACCCCAAGGCCGCGGCGGAGATGGAGCGCCTCCAGACGATCATCGACGCGAACGACTACTGGAACCTCGAGAACCTCGTGGAGCGCCGCATGGCTGACCTCTGCTGTCCCGACGGATCGAAGCAGGTCTCGGTTCTCTCCGGCGGCGAGCGCCGCCGCGTGGCCATTGCGCGGCTTCTGCTCTCCAACCCGGACGTTCTTCTGCTCGACGAGCCGACGAACCATCTCGACGCCGAGACGACGTTCAGGCTCGAGGCGTATCTCAAGGAGTTCAAGGGCACGCTGATTGTCGTCACGCACGATCGGTACTTCCTGAGCGACGTGACGGACTGGATACTTGAGCTCGACCACGGCATATGCTACCCCTACAAGGGCAACTACGAGGAGTGGCTCAAGCAGAAGGAGGCGATGCTTCAGCGCGAGGCCAAGGTCGAGAAGTCCCGCCAGAAGATGCTCGAGAACGAGCTCAAGTGGATACAGACGAATCCCTCCGGACGCCACGCCAAGGCGAAGGCCCGCGTCGAGCGCTACGAGGAGCTGCAGAAGCAGGAGGTCTCGACGCGCGAGGACGATCTCGTCATCCGCATTCCGCCGGGTCCGAGGCTTGGCAACCTCGTCGTGCGCGCGGAGCACGTCAAGATGGCCTTTGGCGACCAGGTTCTCTACAACGACCTCAACTTCGACCTTCCGCGCGGCGGCATCGTCGGCGTGATCGGCGCGAACGGCGCGGGGAAGACCACGCTCTTCAAGCTGATCACCGGTCAGCTCCAGCCCGTCGAAGGCAAGTTCACGGTCGGAGACACCGTGAAGCTGAGCTACGTGGACCAGACGAGAAGCGAGCTCAAGCCCGACGAAACGGTCTACGAGGCCATAACCGGCGGCGGCGAGTTCGTGAAGCTCGCGGGGCAGACCATGATGAACGGCAGAGCGTACTGCTCCAGGTTCAACTTCCGCGGTCCGGAACAGCAGAAGAAGGTCGGCGTCCTTTCCGGCGGCGAGCGCAACCGCGTCCATCTCGCGAAGCTCCTAACTTCCGGCGGCAACCTCCTTCTGCTTGACGAGCCCACGAACGACCTCGACGTCGCGACGCTGCGCTCTCTCGAAGAGGGCCTTCAGGACTTCGGCGGCTGCGTGATGGTCGTCTCGCACGACCGTTGGTTCCTTGACCGCATCGCGACGCACATCCTCGCCTTCGAGGGCAAGGGCAGGACGACGTGGTTCGAGGGGTCGTACTCCGAATACCACGAGGCGCTTGCAAGGCGTCGCTAGGCGATGCGCGAGGTCCGTGCGGTACATCTCAGCTTCGACTTCGAGGAGTGCGACCTTCCGCGCGAAGGCGGCGTCGACTATCCGGTTTCGCGCGGGATGGAGGTCTCCGCCGAGGGCGCGCGCACGATTCTCGACGTGCTCCGCGGCCATGGCGTAAGGGCGACGTTCTTCTGCACGCTGACGTTTGCGGAGCGCGCGCCCGACGTCATGAAGCGGATCGTTGCGGAGGGCCACGAGGTCGCCGCGCACGGAGTGGATCATTTCCAGCCCCGCCCCGACGACCCGCAGCGCTGCAGGGAGGGGCTCATGAGGCTGACTGGAGCGGAGGTTGCGGGCTACAGGCAGCCGAGGATGGCGAAGACCGACCCGGCAGCGCTTGCCGCGGCCGGCTATCGCTACGACGCGTCGCTCAACCCCGCGTTCGTGCCGGGGCGCTACATGCATTTAGCCGCGCCGAAGACGCCTTTCCGCGAGGGCGGGCTGCTGCGCATACCCGCGTCGGTGACGCCTGTTCTGCGCATACCGCTCTTCTGGCTGTCCCTCCATCTGATGCCCGAGGCGGTGTACTTCGCCCTTGCCAGAAGGTCGCTTGAAAGCCACGGGCTGTTCGTGACTTACTTCCATCCATGGGAGTTCTCCCGCACGTTCGCCGCCGAAGCCGCGGGCATGCGCGTGTCGCCGCTGATCAGGAGGAACCTCGGCGAGCCGATGGCGGGCCGCCTGGACCGTCTGGTCTCCAGGCTGAAGGAGGTTCCTTTCGCGGAGTTCCTGCCCTTGACTTACCAGACCGAGCTTTGATATACTACGCGCAATTCGCCCATGGTGGGCGGGTTGAAGCGAATGATTTCCGGTATCCATCCGGGGACAAAGCGGATTGACAAACATCAAGTCAAAGGAGAAAACAAAATGGAAATGCCTACGTCCGCCCTCACGGGCATCACGCTCAAGGACCTTTTTGACGCCGGTCTTCACTTCGGCCACCAGACCAAGAGGTGGAATCCGAAGATGAAGGGCTATATTTTCGACAAGCGCAACGGCATCCACATCATAGACCTCGCCCAGACAGTCGAGCTTCTCGACGACGCGGCGGCCTTCGTGCGCGACACGATCCTCTCCGGCCGCAAGATTCTCTTCGTCGCGACGAAGAAGCAGGTCGCCGAGATGGTCAAGGAGACTGCGGTTTCGATCGACCAGTTCTACGTGACCGAGCGCTGGCTCGGCGGCACCCTCACCAACGCGAAGACGATCCGCTCGTCCGTGAAGAGGATGCGCCAGCTTCAGGCTACGGCCAAGGCCAACGGCGGCGAGCTCTCCGAGCACAAGCAGGAGAACTCGATGCTCCGCCGCGAGCTCGCCAAGCTCGAGAAGAACCTCACGGGCGTCGCCGACATGGTCGACCAGCCCGGCGCCGTCGTCATCATCGACTGCGTCAAGGAGGCCAACGCCGTCAAGGAGGCTACCCGCCTCGGCATTCCCGTCGTCGGCATCGTCGACACCAACGCCGATCCCGAGCCGATCGACTACGTGATCCCCGGCAACGACGACTCCGTGCGCGGCGTCGAGCTGATTCTCGGCGGTCTCAAGAAGGTCATCGAGGCGGCCAACCAGGAGTACAGCGCCAAGGCTGCGGAGGAGAACCGCAAGCGCGAGGCCGAGCGTGCGCAGCGCGACGCCACCGAGAAGGCCGCGCGCGCCGAGCGCAAGGCGAAGGCGTCGGCTTCGAAGCCCCGCACGGGCGCGGCCGCTCCGTCCAAG
>JAEEGL016067626.1_pt1 | contig 16398 bp, 15 predicted proteins | sample 9134231 | NCBI WGS metagenome assembly JAEEGL01 (sample SAMN16246548, study PRJNA631951) | gut metagenome | biome: gut microbiome; feature: rumen; material: fiber-attached | host: Bos | place: Iran: Karaj | collected 2018-10
ATCTCGCCGTCGACGACGCGCACCTGCATGCACGGGATGGGCTTGCCCACGGACCCGGCTTTATAGAACTTGCCCACGTTGTTGGATACGATGGGCGCGCACTCGGTCATGCCGTAGCCGTTGTAAACGCCGATGCCGGTGGCGTTGTAGCGGTCGTTGAGGTCGCGGTCGAGCGGGGCGGAGCCGGACGAGATCGTGGTGAATTCGCCGCCGAAAAACTCCTTGAACGCCTCCTGCTCGGTCATCACGCCCTCTTTCGATTTCGCATACTGAAAGCCCGCGTTCATCATGAATTTGATCATCTGCGGCACGGCGAGCATTCCGTTGGGCTTATAGAGCTGTAAGTCGGCGAACACGTTCTGCAGATTGTCGCACAGGCACAGCGTTCTGCCGTACACCATGATCTTCGTCACGTTGCCGGTCAGGCCGAACGCGTGGTGATAGGGCAGCACGCCGAGCATGCGGGGCGTGGGATATGAATCGTGTATGTAAACGCCGGTCGCAATGAAATTGCGGTGCGTGAGCATCACGCCCTTCGGAAAGCCCGTGGTGCCCGAGGTGAACATGATCGCGCACAGCTCGTCCGGATCGGGCTCCTTCTGATAGACGCCGACGTTGTCCGCCATCACGTCCGAGATGTTTAATACCTCGTCGTCGCCGGTGTCGTCGATGGCGATGAACGTCTTCACGCTCGGCACGTCGCGGCGCACGCGGTCGTAAAGCGGGCGGTGCTTTTCGTCAAAAATGAAAACGACGGAATCTGAGAAATCGATGAGCTTTGTGTTCATTTCGTCGGTTTCCGCGGGGGCGAGGGGCACGGCCACGCTGCCGGAGTTCACGATGCCCATGAACGCGGCCACCCATTTGAACGAGGCGCCGCCGATGAGCGCCACGTGCGCCCCGGCAAGCCCCTGTCTTTCGAGATAGAGCGAAACGGAATCCGCTGCCGCCTTGAGGTCGGTGTAGGTCTTTGCCTCCACGCCCGCGGCGGTCTTATACTCCATAAAATGGACGTCGCCCCATTTTTCGGCGCAATAGTCCGTCAGGTGCTTGAAATTGCGGATCTCCGTCATATTGTTTTGCGGCATTATAAGCCCTCCGTACAGAAACACAAAGTCATTTTATTCTATCATAATATAATATTAAATGCAAGATAAATTTTGACCAATAATGACCTTGTTTTTTGTGCGCCGTGGGCGGGGCTCTTTAAACAAAAATTCACATATTTGTACTTGTTTTCGCGGGGGGCGTATGCTAAAATAATTCTGAATAATAATATCAAGGAGGCAGATTCCCATGGACACCAGATTTGCGATCTCCGAATATCCGGACGCCGCGAAAGTCAACCGGCAGCTGGATGAGCTGATCAAAAAACCGATCTACACGATCTCCGACGAGGCGCTCGCCAATTACGAGGCCGAGTATTTCAACAAAAAGTGCCTGAAGAGCAAGGCGATGATCGAAGAGGCCAAAACGATCATCCCCGGCGGCGTGCAGCACAACCTCGCGTTCAACTATCCCTTCCCGCTGGTCTTCACAAAGGCCGAAGGCTGCTATCTCGAGGATATCGACGGCAACCGCTATTTCGACTTCCTGCAGGCGGGCGGCCCCACGGTGCTCGGCTCCAACCCGCCCGAGGTGCGCGAACAGGTGATCGACCTGCTCAACACCTGCGGCCCGTCCACCGGCCTGTTCCACGAGTTTGAATATAAGCTCGCGAAAAAGATCGCCGACTCCATGCCTGCGGTCGATATGTTCCGCATGCTGCAGTCCGGCACCGAAGGCTGCATGCTTGCCTGCCGCATCGCGCGCCTTGCCACCAAGAACCGCAACATCGTCAAGATGGGCGGCGCCTATCACGGCTGGTCCGACCAGCTCGGCTACGGCATCCGCATCCCCGGCACCAAGTTCACGCAGGCGCACGGCGTTCCGAGGCGTCTCATGCGCGACACGCAGGAATTCTATCCCGGCGATCTCGACGCTCTCGAGCGAGTGCTGCGTCTCAACCAGTTCCGCGGCGGCACGGCTGCCGTGTTCCTCGAGGCTATCGGCCCCGAATCCGGCTCCCGTCCCGTGGATAAGAACTTCTGCAAGGGCGTGGAACGCCTCTGCCGCAAATACGGCGCCCTTCTCATCTTCGACGAGGTCGTCACAGGCTTCCGCATCGGCATGAGCGGCGCGCAGGGCTATTTCAACTGCTCGCCCGACCTCACCGTCTTCGGCAAGGTCATCGCGGGCGGCTACCCGGGCGCGGGCGGCGTCGGCGGCAAGAAAGAATACATGAAGTATCTCGGCGCCGGCCTCGACGGCGGCGTGAAGGTGAAAAAGGCGTTCTGCGGCGGCACGCTGTCCGCGAACCCCCTGTCCTGCGCCGCGGGCTATTACACCCTTGAAGAGATCGACCGTCAGAACGCCTGCGTCAAGGCCGGCCGTATGGGCGACCGCATCACCAAGGGCCTCAACGAGATCATCGAGCGCCGTCATCTGCCCTTCGTGGCGTTCAACCAGGGCTCCATCTGCCACCTCGAGACCGTGGGCACCCTCGCGTTCTCGATCAACTGGAAGAAACCGTGGACGATCCCGTCGGTCCTGTCCGAGACCAACGTGCGCAAGACCGAGATGACCCACATGGGCGCGGCCTATATGGCCGAGGGCCTTGTCACGCTCGCCGGTTCCCGCCTTTATACCTCCGCCGCTTACACCGAAAAAGAGATCGACGAGGCGCTCGCCGCGTTCGACCGCGTGTTTGCGAACATCGCCGTAAAGGAATCTGAATAATGGACGTTTTACTTGCTAAAGAGACCGTCGTGCGCGCCGGCAAAGAGCTCGTCAAAGAGGGGCTCATCCAGCGCACCTGGGGCAACGTCTCGTGCCGCATCTCCGACACGCAGTTCGTGATTACCCCCAGCGGCAGGGACTATCTCTCCCTCACGCCCGACGATATCGTGACCGTGAACATCGCCGACCTCTCCTACGAGGGCGAGATCAAACCCTCGTCCGAGAAGGGCATCCACGCGATGTGCTATCAGCTGCGCGAAAACGTCAACTTCGTGATCCACACGCACCAGACCTACGCCTCGATCCAGGGGCTTTCGGGCATGGACGTGAACGGCATCGAAGGCGAGAGCGCCGAAGTGCTGGGCGACAACGTGCCCGTGGCGGCCTACGGCCTGCCCGGCACCAAAAAACTCAGAAAAGGCGTGGTCGAGGCGATCCTTCGCTCCGATTCCAAGGCCGCGTTGATGCTGCATCACGGCGCGCTGTGCATGGGCACGGACTACGACGACGCGTTCAGAGTCGCGAACGAGCTCGAAAAGGTGTGCAAAGAGCGCGTGTTCGCGCGCTTCACCGAGGTTTCGGGCAAAACGGCCGAAACCTTCCGCTCCATTTCCGACTATATCGCCCTTCGCCTGACCGACCGTACGAGCGCCGTGGAGCTCACGCCCTACGAAAGCGTGCGCGCGTTCGGCGCCCTCGAGATGACGAACGCCGCGACCGGAGAGTCGCTTATGATCGACCTCGGCTCCGGTCTGCCGATCGATCCCGACGCCCCCCTGCCCGACACGGCGGTGCTGCACGCCGAGATCTATAAAAAGCGCGCCGACGTGAACGCCATCATCCACTCGAAGGACGAGGCCACGCTCTCGATCTCGAAGATGGGCAAAACGGTGCGCCCGTTCCTCGACGACTTCGCACAGATCGTGGGCTTCACGCTGAAAAACGCGGTCTACGATCCCGAAAACGCCCTGAAGACCTCGAAAACGGTCATCAAAAAGCTCAAGCGCCGCGACGCCGTTCTGCTCGACCACAACGGCGCGGTGTGCGTCGGCAGCGACCGCGAAGAGGCCGAGGCCGTGCGCCTCGTCACCGAAAAGGGCGCCAAGGCCTTCGTGGCGGCCGACCTCTACGGCAGGGGCAAGGCCTGCATCAACACGTTCGAAAGCGTTTTGATGCGCGTCATTTACAAGGCAAAGTATTCCAAAAAGAAGTGAGGCTCCCGCATGGCAGGCATCAAGAAATCCGGGCACCGCAACGCCGCGCGCTCGCGCCACATGATCAAGCAGGCGTTCGGCGAGCTGCTGCACGAAAAGGATCTGCATAAGATCACGGTCACGGATATCGTTGAGCGGGCGAACATCTCCCGCGGCACGTTCTACGCGCATTATCTCGACGTCTACGACCTCTATAACGCGATCCAGAACAACATTATGGAGACGATGGACGAGGCCATCGGCGAAGTCGGCATCGAGACCATCATCAAGGATCCGACCGCCGCCGTGATGGCGGGCATGGAGTTCCTCGCCGAAAACAAGACCTATTACGCCCTGTTCGCGGGCTCGAATCAGGGCGAGACCTTCGTCGGCAGGATTATCAGCTATGTCGAAAACCGCTGCGCGCCCGTCGTGGACGCTCTGTTCACGGGCGAGAGCAACACGCGCGTCAAGCTCTTCCTGCTCTACACGCTCGGCGCGTATGAAAACGTGATCCTGCGCTGGTTCAGCGGCGAGCTCGACCTCTCCGCCGAAGACTGCGCGAAGCTCCTGACCGAGTTCTACCTTGCGTCCTGTCCGGAAGAGATCCGCGCTCTTTCATAACCGAACAACAAACGAACGCCCCCGATCGAGCGATCGGGGGCGTTTTGTCGTGTATATTCCGCTCAGAACTGCCCGAGCATTTTATAGAGCAGCGAATACAGCGTCGCCGCCTCCTGCGGCTCGAGCGTCACGCAGGCCGACATCTTCTGCGGGATCTCGGCCGCGCTTTCTTTCAGGGCCTGCCCCTCGTCGGTCAGCGCGACCAGCAGCACGCGCTCGTCGGCCTTGCTGCGCCTGCGGGTGAGGTACCCTTTTGCCTCCAGGCTTTTGAGCACGGGCGTCAGCGTGCCGGAATCGAGAAAGAGCCGCTCGCCGAGGTCGTGCACGCTCTTTTCGTTCTCCTCCCACAGCACCAGCATCACGATATACTGCGTATAGGTCAGGTCCAGCTCGTCAAGAAACGGCCGGTAGCGGCGCACCACCTCTTTGGCGCACGCGTAAAGAGGGAAGCAGAGCTGGTTCTTGAGCTTCAGTTGTTCCAGGTCTTCCATCATGCTTTCTGTGAATCATTGAGCGCCGCGCGCACGGCAACGGCAAGCTGGTCCGCACACGAGGTGGGGCGTCTGCCGCAGGTGTTGCCGCGCAGCTTTTCTTCGATCTGTTCCACGGTCCAGCCGTCGATGAGCTTCGGGATTGCCTTCAGGTTGCCGGGGCAGCCGCCGTAGAACACCACGTTCGTCACAACGTTGCCGTTCAGGTCGAAATCGATCTGCTGCGAGCAGACCATGCTGGTCTTGTAAGAATAATGCATACGTTTTTCCTTTCTTTTCTCGTCCGTTCAAACAATTAAATTGTATACAACCGATACAATCGGATTATACTTCTTTCAGCCGTTATTGTCAAGCGCTTTTTTCATGCGGCGGCGCCGTCTGTTGAGCTGCCGCTCGAAGTCGCCGTTGTCAAGCAGGGCGGCCAGCACCATCTGCTCGAAGGTCGGCACCGTGCACGAGAAAAACCCCACCCGCTCGCGAAAACGGGGCAAAAGCGTCCCGGGCAGCACGGCGTAGCCCATGCGCAGCGCCGGCGCAACAGACCGCGAGAACGTGTTGAGGTAAATGACGTTCCCGTTCTCCGCGCGCGCGAACAGCGTCTCCTCTGGCTTCGAGGCGAGGCTCAGCTCGCTCTCGGCGTCGTCCTCGATCAGCATCCGCCCGCCGGCGGCCCACCTGAGATATTCCGCGCGCTTTGAAGCGGTCGCCGTCACGCCCGAGGGGAACGAGCGGTAGGGCGTGATGTGCAGAATGTCCGCGTCCGTCGCGGTGAGCGCGGCGCTGTCCACCCCGTGAGGGCCCAATGGCAGCAGCCGCAGGGGCACGCCCACGGCGCGGTAAACGGCCTCGATCTTCTCATATGACGGCGATTCGATCGCGTACACGCGCTCGCGTCCCAGCGCCGCCACCAGCAGGGCGTAAAGGTATTCCGCCCCCGACCCGATCCAGATCTGCTCCGGCTCCACGTGCACGCCGCGGCTGCGCGCCAAATACCGGCAGATGGCGTTTCTCAGCTCCGGCAGCCCCTCGTTCGGGCTTTTCACCAGGATCGCCTCGCCCCGGTCGGCGAGCACCCGCCGCATGGTCTTCGCCATCAGCGAAAACGAAAACGCCTCCGGGTCGGCGGCCGGAGCGGGGGACAGGGGAGCCGCCGCGCCCACGGGGGCGTCGAAAACGCGCCCCTCGGTGTAAGAGACGTAATTCCCGCTCCTCGCTCTCGCTTCGATATAGCCCTCGTCCGCGAGCAGCTCCAAAGCGTGCTCCACGGTCACGAGGCTCGCGCCCGTCGAGGCCGCGAGCTGCCGTTTCGAGGGCAGCCGCGTGCCGTAGGGGTACACGCCCGCCGTGATCTCCTCCCTCAGCTTCTCATAGAGCGTCAGATACAGGGGCTTGCGTTTGAGACTCTCTGTGGCCTTCGCCATTCCGACCGCCTCCAAACTGGTCTTATAAAAAATACTCCTTTTGGCTATTTCAATATAGCCAAAAAGAGTATATCTTAATGCGTGAAAAAAGTCAAGACTCCGATCTCAGAAAGGAAGAATCATCATGTCATATAAACGCGTGCTCACGGTGCAGGATATCTCCTGCGTCGGCCAGTGCTCGCTCACCGTGGCGCTGCCGATCCTGTCGGCTGCCGGCCTTGAGACCTGCATCCTGCCCTCCGCCGTGCTCTCCACCCACACCGCGGGCTTCAAGGGCTACACCTTCCGCGACCTCACCGAGGATATCCCGGCGATCGCCGCGCATTGGCAGAAAGAAGGCATTCAATTTGACGCCGTTTACACCGGCTATCTCGGCTCCGCCGAGCAGATTGCCTACGTCAAAGAGATGTTCAAAACGCTCTTGAAGCCCGAGGGCGTCAGCATCGTCGACCCCGCCATGGCGGATAACGGCAGGCTCTATCCCGGCTTCGATCAGGCGTTCGTCGAAGAGATGAAGACCCTCGCGTTCTCGGCGGACGTGATCCTGCCGAACATCACCGAGGCGTGCATGCTCACGGGCATGCCCTACCGCGAGACCTACAACGAAGCGTATATCGACGAGCTGCTTTCGCGCCTTGTTGACGACGGCGCGAAGACCGTCGTGCTCACGGGCGTGGGCTTCAAGCCCGACAAAACGGGCGTGATGGTCCTCGAAAACGGCGAAAAGAAGTATTACGAGCACCGCAAAAACGAGCGCGGCAGCCACGGCACAGGCGACGTTTACGCCTCCGCCTTCGTCGGCGCGTACCTGCGCGGCAACCCTGTTTACGACGCCGCCGCCATCGCGGCCGACTACACGCTCAAGTGCATCGAGAACACCGTGGACGATCCCTCGCACTGGTACGGCGTCAAGTTTGAGCCCGTTCTGCCGTATCTCATTTCGCGTCTCGGCTGAGCAGCAGAGGCTGCAATTGGATCCCCGCCGCCGCGGCCTCCGCGGCGGCTTTCGTCATCTCAAAGCGCGCCACCGCCGAGTTCGGTTTCTCTTCGGGCGCGTCCTGCGCGTAGGGCACGAAGAACACGTGCTTGCGGGCCTGCAAAGCGCCGATGTTCTTCGCCGCGCCCGCCAGCGCGTCGTTCGTGGATACCGCGATCAGCACCGGCCGGCCGTTTCTCAGGTGGCTCTTCGCCGCCAGCGTCACGGGCGTGTCGGCGATGCCCGCGGCGAGTTTCGCCAGCGTATTGCCCGTGCAAGGCTCGATGATCAGAAGGTCCACGAGCTTTTTCGGCCCGATGGGCTCCGCTCCCTGCAGCGTGTCCACGATCTCCCTGCCCGCGATCCTTCTGATCTCGCGTTTGAAGTCCTCGGCCTTCCCGAACCGCGTGTCGAGGGCAGACGCGTTGAAGCTCATGATCGGGACGATCTCGTGCCCGTCCGCTGCCAGCGCCTCCATCTCGGCGATCGCGCGCCTGAAGGTGCAGAAGCTCCCGGTCAGAGCGAAGCCGATCTTCAGCTTATTCATGGCTTTCACCTCCCCCGAGCAGGGCGTACACGGCGTCCGCCAGCGCTTCGCCCGCGGCTTTCGGCGAAAAGCGCCCGGGCAGGCCGCCCGCCGGAACGACCCTGCGCCCCAGTCTCTCCGCCGCCGCCCGGTCGATCCCGAACGGGGCCGAGGCGGCCTCGAACAGCACGCAGTCCGGGCGCAGGGCCGCAAGCTCTTTCTCCCCGATGATAAGCGCCGGAACGGTATTGACGAGCGCGTCGAAATCTCCCGCGGTATCCGTGAATCCGCTCAGCAGCCGCGCGTCGAAGCCCTGTTCCAACGCCTCGTCCCGCGCGTCTGTTCTTCTCACGAACGCCGTCGGCAGCCCGCCGGCGGCTTTTATGAGCCTTGCGGCGGCACGCCCCACGCGCCCGAAGCCCGTCACGGCGACCTTCGCGCCCGCGAGCGCCCCCGGCGTTTCTGCGATCAGCAGCGCCAAAAGCCCCTCCGCGGTCAGGGCGGCGTTTCTTTGCAGCAGCGTTTCGTCCGCAAAATAATCCGTCGCGTCCGCGACCGCTCCCGCTCCCGCCGTAAACACCCGCGCCGCCTTATATCCCGGGATCGCTTCGAGCGGGATCGCTTTCGCCGCGTAGGGCGCGAACAGCGTTTTGCCGTCCTTTGTCGGCGGCACGCCCGTCAGCGCCGCGTCCGGCGGGGGAGCGCCCGGCTCATACCGCCCGATCCCCTCCGGCAGCGCCGCGTTTTCAAAGCCGGCGGCGGCGACGGTTAAGCCCTTTTCGCGCAGTTTCAGCCCCGCGTACAGCATCCGTCCGTCGCCGCCGAGCAGCAGGATATCCATGTTGCCCACCTCGCTCCATCCTATGCCGCGTTCCCCGAAAAGTGCGTACATGCATCCGAAAAAACTTCGCCGCAGTCACTTACGAGTCACTTTGGCGGGGTATACTGGGGTCGAAACGTGAGAAAAGGAGTGTTCCGTATGGAAATTTTACGCACCGAAAACCTTTGCAAGATCTACAAAAGCGAGGCGGGCGAGGTCCGCGCCGTCGACAACGTGAGCTTCACCGTCGAAAAAGGGGAGTTCGTGGCCGTGACCGGGGCGTCCGGCTCGGGCAAGTCCACGCTCCTGCACCTGCTCGGCGGGGTGGACCGCCCCACGTCCGGCCGCGTGTTCGTGGACGGCACCGACGTGTTCGCGATGAACAACGACGCCCTCGCCGTCTTCCGCCGCAGGCAGGTGGGCATCGTGTATCAGTTCTATAACCTGATCCCCACGCTCAACGTGCGCGAAAACATCGCCCTGCCCGTGGAGCTCGACGGCCGCAAGCCGGACGAACAGCGCCTCAACGATCTCATGCGTCTTCTCGGCCTCTCCGACCGCGAGAAGAACCTGCCGAACCAGCTCTCGGGCGGCCAGCAGCAGCGCGTGAGCATCGGCCGCGCCCTGATCGCCGACCCGGCGATCCTACTCGCGGACGAACCCACCGGCAACCTCGACTCGAAGGCCGGCGAAGAGATCGTGGCGCTGCTGCTTGAAACCAACCGCACCTACAAGCAGACCGTGATCGTCGTCACCCACGATCCCGACGTTGCAGCGAAGGCGGGCAGGATCATCACCGTGGAAGACGGGCGCATCGTGCGCGACGAAAAACGCGCGTAAAGGGGGCGGCCTTATGAACGTGATGCGCAAACTGACGTGGGCCAACGTCGTCAAAAACAAAAAGCGCACGATCGCCACGATCCTCGCGATCGTGATGTCAACGGCGCTTGTCTGCGGCACCGCCGGGATCGCGTTTTCGGCGCTTCGCAGCCTGCAGGACGGCGCGATCCTAACGGTGGGCGATTTCCACGTCGTGCTGGAAAACGTCCCCGAAGACGAGCTCAAATACGCGACCGAAAACGAAAAGGTCGAAAGATATTTTTATTCCAAAGATCTCGGCTACGCCGCGCTCCCCGATCCCGTCACCGCCGAAAAGCCCTATCTCTTCATCCGCGCGCTCGACGAAACGGCGCTTAGCGGCGGCTTCGCCATCCATCTCGTCGAGGGCCGCCTGCCCGAGACCGATACCGAGCTGCTTCTCCCGGCGCATCTTCGGTCCGTCGGCGGCATCCCGTGGAAGGTCGGCGATACGCTCACTCTGTCCGTCGGCAGCCGCGTGCGCGACGACGGCGAGCTCCTCAGCCAGCAGGACGCCCTGTGGATGAGCGCCGAGATCGAAGACGACGGCAGCTACCGCTACGACCCCGACGAAGATACGCACACCGAGACCCTTGAAGGCCTCGCCGAAAAGACCTACACCGTCGTCGGCGTCATGGAGCGCGCCGATACCGTGTTCGAGGGCTATATGTCCCCCGGCTTCACGGCCTACACCTATCTGCCCGAAAGCGGCCAAACGGGCGCGCTGAACGTCGCGCTCACCTTCGAAAAGGCGCGGTATTACCGCGACGACCTCGAGGTCATCGTGTCGAACATGCGCAGCGAGCCCGTGATCGTGCGCAACTGGGAGCTTCTCGAATACCAGGGCGCGATCAGCAGCAGCTCGCGCGAGTTCCTGATTGCCGTCAGCGCCGTGGTCATCGCCATCATCATGGTCACCTCGGTGTTCGTGATCCGCAATTCCTTCGCGATCTCGGTGGCCGAAAAGCGCCGACTTTACGGCATCCTCGCGGGCGTCGGCGCCACGCCGCGGCAGATAAGGCGCAGCGTGCTTTACGAGGGCGTGCTATATTCGCTGGTCGGCATCCCGCTCGGCGTGCTGTCCGGCGTCGGCGCCATCGCCCTGCTCTTGAAGATCGTCTCGGCGATCCTCGGCGATCTGCTCGGGCGCTTCCCGCTGACCTACCGGCTTTCGGGCTGGGTCGTCGTCGCCGCCGTCGTCATCTCCGCCGTCACGGTGTTTTTCTCCGCTCTGATCCCCGCCGTGCGCGCGTCGAAGATCCCGCCCGTCGAGGCCGTGCGCGGCGTCAGGGACGTCAAAACCGGCCGCCGCTCGCTCAAGGTCAGTCCGCTGATCAAAAAGCTGTTCGGCGTCGGCGGCGTGATCGCGGCCAAAAACCTCAAGCGCAGCCGTAAAAAATACCGCACCACGGTCGTCAGTCTCGTGCTGAGCGTGAGCGTGTTCATCGCCCTTTTCGCCTTCATCAACATGGCGAAGGCAAGCATCCTCACCGTGCGCTTCGACCGCGCCTACGACGTCTATATCGTCGCCCCCGACGCCGACATTGCCGACGAAACGTCCGGCGAAAAGCTCCAGCGGCTTGCCGCTGCCGCCGACGCGGACGTGACCGCGACCTACCGCGCCGCCATGGTGCGCGTCTCATCGGAGGACTATGCCTCCGAAACGCTGCTCGACGTGTATGAAAGCGCCCGCGCCGCCGCGGCGGAGGAGGGCGTCGACGTCGACGACTCGTATTACAGCTGTTTCTATATCGACGTCATCGCCGTGAACGACGCCTATTTCGCCTCGTATCTGGAATCGGTCGGCGCGAAGGGCGGCCTTGCCGAGACCGTCGTCGTCGACGAGGCGGATTATATGAAAAAGATCACCGGCGCGCCCGTCACGGGCGAGGGGAACACCCGCGATGGCACGGAATTCCCGTTCTCGTTCACGCCCACCGTCTACACCGACAAAAAACCGATGGGCTACGAAGACTACCACAGCGACGCGCCGTTCGTGTTCATCGCCGAATCGAACCTCGGCGAAGCCGCTTCCTCCTTCCCGGGCCCGACGCACTGCTTCCTCTCCGTGTCCGACCCCGACGCCGCCGAGAGCAGCCTTGCCGCTGTCACTTCTACGGAGAAAGAGTATGCGGGCTACAACTGCTACAACATCGCCGCCGAGGCGGACGGCGAGCGCCGCGTGATCCTCGTGGCCGAGATCTTCCTCTACGGCTTCATCGCGGTCATCACGCTGATCGGCGTCACGAACATCTTCAACACCGTCACCACGAACATGCTGCTCAGGAGCCGCGAGTTCGCCACGCTCCGGAGCGTGGGCATGACGGATAAGGAGTTCCGCCGCATGATCCGGCTCGAAAGCCTGCTCTACGGCCTCCGGAGCCTCATGATCGGCGTCCCGCTCGGGCTCCTCGGCTCAGTCGGGTTCTGGTTCCTGTTCCGCGACGAGTTCCCGATCCGCTACCGCTTCCCGCTCGCCGCCGTGCTCATCAGCGCCCTGTTCGTATTCCTGATCGTGGCGCTCACGATGCGCTACACGCTTTCGAAGATCAACAAACAGAACGTGATCGAAACCATCCGCCGCGAGAACATCTGACCGCTTGACCTCAGGCGACGGATGTGGTATAGTATTGACAAAGAAACACGAAAGGGGGCTTGGCGGTGCTGAGGGTCCTTCTGGTCGAAGACAACGCCGCGATCGCGCGGTCGCTCGGCTTTACGCTCAAGGCGCAGGGCTACGCAGTCACCGTGTGCGGCGACTGCCGCTCGGCGCTCGACGCCGCGTGCTCGGCCCCCTTCGATCTGATGCTGCTTGACGTGATGCTGCCGGACGGCTCCGGCTTCGACGTCATGCGCGAGATCCGCGAGAACGTGCCCGAACTGCCGGTCATTTTTCTCACGGCGAAGGACGGCGAGGACGACGCGGTGCGCGGCCTCGACCTCGGCGCGGACGACTATATCGTCAAGCCCTTCCGCCCGCGCGAGCTGATGTCGCGCATGCAGACGGTGCTGCGCCGCGCCGGCAAGGGCGAAAAGACCCTCGTTTCGGGCGACCTGACCCTTGACGCCGTGGCGATGACCGTGACGAAAAACGGCGAGCCGGTCGATCTCTCGGCGCTCGAATACCGCATCCTGCTGCTCCTGCTGCAGAACCGCGGGCGCACCGTCGAGCGCGACACGCTGTTCCGCAGGATCTGGGATATCGGCGGAAGCTACGTCAACGACAACACGCTTTCGGTCTATATCAAGCGCCTGCGCGAGAAATGCGGCGCGGACCTCATCAAGACCGTCAAGGGCGTCGGCTACAGGATAGAGAAATGAAACACCGCCTCAACCGTAAGCTCATCATACGGCTATCTGTGCTCGCGATCATCACGGCGCTGCTGTTCGGCGGCGCCTTCGCGGCGTTACGGGCCCGTTACGCCAAAGAGAACGAGGCGCGCCTCTCGGCGGTTGCCGAGGCCGTGCGCGCGCGGTACCCCGACGTGCCCGAGGAGGAGCTTCTGAATCTGCTGCGTGACCCGCCGGAAGCGGGGGAGTCCTTCTTCCGGAAATACGGCCTGTCCGAAGGCGATCTCGCCGGGACCCCGGAGCGCGGCGCGTTCACCGGCACGCTGATCGCCGGGCTCGGCGCGCTCGCGTTCTTCGCCCTCGGCGCGGGGGCGCTGTATCTATTTGACGCGCGCCGCCGCAAACAGGAGGCCGAATCTCTCACGGCTTACCTTGACGCCGTCGCTGCGGGCGACTACGGTCTCAAAATCGCCGAAAACGCCGAGGGCGACTATTCCGCCCTCTCGAACCGGCTCTACGACCTCACGGTCCGCCTCAGGGAGGTCGCCGATACGAGCCGCAGGAACAGCGAGGCGCTGTCCCGGTGGCTCATGGATATCTCGCACCAGATCCGCACGCCGCTCACGAGCGCCGTCATCATGGTGGACGCCCTTGCCGACCCCGCCACCGACGCCGATACGCGCCGCGAATTTCTCGATGAGACCTCGCGCCAGCTAGACGTGATCGAAAGCCTGCTCGACTCGCTCCTGCGTCTCGCGAAGCTCGAATCCGGCACCGTGACGCTCTCGCGCGAGCCGCTCACGGCGCGTGCGCTTATCGATAACGTGCGCGAACGCCTCTGCGTGCTGCTCGACCTGAGGGGCGTCACCCTCGAGGCCGGCGGCGACTTCGACGAGCCGTTCCCGGGCGACCCCTCCTGGCAGACCGAGGCGCTTTCGAACGTCGTGAAAAACTGCGCCGAGCACAGCCCCGAGGGCTCCGTCATCCGCCTCACCGCCGAGGCCGTGGGCGTGTACCTGCGCCTCACGGTCGACGACGAGGGCGAGGGGATCGACGACGCCGACCTGCCGCATATCTTCGAGCGCTTTTACAAGGCGAAAAACGCCGGCCCGAACTCGGTCGGCATCGGCCTCAACCTCGCGAAGACCGTGATCGAGGCGCAGAACGGCTACATCACCGTGCGAAGCGAGAAAAATAAGGGCACGCGCTTCACGATCGGCTACAAACGGTGAACCCGAAAAGCAAAAGACAGCTTGACCGGCTGTCTTTTTTTGTGGTATACTAAGTATAGAATCTGCAAGAACGGAGGCGCTTTTTATGCCCGCAAAAGTCTGGTTCTCCAAAGAAATAAGCCCCGAAACGATCCTGCGCCTGATGGCTGAAACGGGCAAAACGCTGCCCGGCAGGGCGGCGGTGAAGGTCCATTCCGGCGAAAAGGGCAATCAGAATTTCCTGCGTCCCGAATTCTGGGCGCCGGTCGTCGAGGCGGTGCACGGACGGGTCGTCGAGTGCAACACCGCCTACAAGGGCGCGCGCAACGAGTCGGGGCTGCATCGCGAGCTCATCGCCTATCACGGATGGGACAGGTATTTCGACGTGGACCTCATGGACGAAGAGGGCCCCGATCTCGAGCTCCCGGTCGAAAACGGCAAGATCCTCGGCGGCAACCTCGTCGGCAGCCATCTCAAAAACTACGATTCCATGCTCGTGCTCGCCCATTTCAAGGGGCATCCCATGGGCGGCTACGGCGGCGCGCTCAAGCAGCTCTCGATCGGCTGCGCCTCCACCGCGGGCAAATGCCGCATCCACTCCGCCGGCGTCACCGACAAACAGACCGAGGTGTGGAAGAATACCGCCCCGCAGGAGAAATTTCTCGAAGCCATGGCGGAGGCCGCGGGCAGCGTGGTCCGCTTCTTCAAGGGAAACATGCTTTTCGTCAACGTGATGAAAAACCTCTCGGTCGATTGCGACTGCTGCGCCGTGGCCGAAGACCCCTGCATGCGCGACATCGGCGTGCTGGTTTCCACCGATCCCGTCGCCGTCGACCGCGCCTGTCTCGACCTCATTTATAAGGCCACCGACGATCCCGGCCAAAAGCATTTTCTCGAGCGGGTCGAATCCCGCTGCGGCGCGCACACGATCGAAGCCGCCGCCGAAATCGGTTACGGCTCCGCCGACTACGAGCTGATCGAGCTTTGACTTAGCGAAAATGATCCGCGTATAAAAAACGTCCCTCCGCGCAAACTAAGCGCGGAGGGAATTCTTATGATGTTGAATGACGAAAACAAAAGATCCATCAAAAAAATGCTCAGGGGCCGCGCGCTGTACGTGGCGCTCAGCGCCTGCGTGATGGCGGCGGCCGTCGTCGCCCTGCGCGCGGCGGGCAGCAAAACGCTCAAAAACCTCGCGTCCGAGGTCACCACGCGCGAGAGCGTCACGCACCTGCGCATCACGTCCGATCAGACCGAAGCGCCGAGCGTCCCCGAAACGCCCGTGTCCGAGGCGCCCACCGCGGCGTCCGACCGCGAGCCCGCCACGCGTGCGGTGTTTGAAAACCTCTCGCCCACGGTGCCCGCGACCGCGGAACCCGCGTCCGACGAGCCGACCGAGGCCGTGTCTATCCGCTTTCAGCTCCCGCTCGGCGTGGAGATCGGCAAGGACTATTCGATGGGCGTGCCCGTGTTTTCCGAAACGATGAACGACTGGCGCACGCATAACGGCGTCGATTTCACGGGCGCCGCGGGCGACGCGGTGCAGACCATCGCCCCCGGCACGGTCGCCTCGGTCGTGAAGGACCCGCTCTGGGGCAACGTCGTCACGGTCGACCACGGCGGCGGCGTCGTATCGACGCTGAGCGGCCTTGCCGACGCGGGGCTCGTATCGGCAGGCTTTTACGTTTCTGCGGGCGACGTGATCGGCACGGTGGGCGAGATCCCGGTCGAGCGCGGCGACGGCGCGCACATCCATCTCGAGATCCGCGTCAACGGCGCGCTCAGGGACCCGCTCGAAGTCATGGGCTTCGTTTCGGATCGGGACTGACCTTGTCCTTCGTCGCGAACTGCGCGCCCACGATCGCAACAAGCATCAGCACGATCCCTGCCGCCTCGCGGGCGGTGGGGATCTGTCTGAGCAGCACCATCGCACACAGCACGGCGAACATGCTTTCGGCGCACATCGCGAGCGTGGCGAGCGTCGGGTCCGTGCGCGCCTGCCCCACGATCTGCAGGGTATATGCAACGCCCGACGCCAGCACGCCCACGTAAGCCGCGGGCAGCAGGGCGCGGACGAAATCGCCGTCGTTCGGCGACTCGAATATCAGCATCAGCGCTGCCGCCAGCACGCCCGCCACGGCGAACTGCACGGCGCACAGGGCAAGGGCGTCCGTTTTCGGGGCGAAGCGGTCGATCAGCACGATGTGCG
>JAEEGL010065604.1_pt1 | contig 16397 bp, 11 predicted proteins | sample 9134231 | NCBI WGS metagenome assembly JAEEGL01 (sample SAMN16246548, study PRJNA631951) | gut metagenome | biome: gut microbiome; feature: rumen; material: fiber-attached | host: Bos | place: Iran: Karaj | collected 2018-10
CGCGTCCTTCCGGACGAATTCGTCCTCCCCGAAATCCCGCAGGAGTGGAGAAACTAAAACAACCCAACAAGGAAACAAAACAATGAAACCCTACCTGAACCGAACCGGAAAATCCGGAATCGTTGCATACGACTACGACGAGACACGCATTTGCATCCAGTTCCATGACGGAAAGACCTACGAGTATTCGATTGCTCGAATTGGAAGCGCCAATCTGGCTATGCTTAAGCAGCGCGCCGATTTTGGCGAAGGATTGAACTCCGCCATCAACAAGAATCCAACCATCAAAAACGGGGGTATTCGGACACGGTAGAATGACTGTCGGCGGACGGCTCGACCGATTCATTCGCCAACGCATTCCATGACGATGAGAACACCTTTTCGAAACATCGCATAGTTCCTTACCCCAATAACAACAAAGTCGTCTCGCCGAAACAAAATGAACGAGAAACAATCCAACAATCAAATCCAGCAAGCACTGCAACAAGGAGCAACACACATGGATGTCGAGCAGAAAAAACAATCCTTTTCCATTCCAATCAAACTGGAAGGAAATGCGTTCGTGCCCGATCAAGAACCAGTAGTCCAAATCGAGGGGTCCGTCCTCAAAGTCAAATTCTCCATCTATATTTCCGATGGGAGCGAGATTGAAAATCAACTCTTCGCCGACAGTCTTGTCGGAATGGATGAGTTGATGAAATCGTCATCAAGAGCATTCTTCCGACTGCTTTCCCTAAATCCAGAGAAGGCGTCGAAGTTCCGTCCGACCGTATGCATCGACAAGGTTCGAGAAGGGAGCAAAATTACCGACCTTGTTCTGGAACTGGCCGCCAATTCTCCCGACATTCTCGCAAGTGTTGCGTCGGAGTTGCTCGATGTGATTGACAAACACACAGCCGGCGTGGTTTTTGTGGCAATCGCGTTGATAATTTACAAAACGGCAAATAATGCCATTGCTCGATTCGGGCATAGTGGAGAAGGGAATACAACCATCAACATAAATGACTCGATCTTGCTTAGTGCTGGGAACAATCTGACGATTGACAAAGAAACCGTTGATCAAATCCTTTCCACTGAAATTGCAAAACGTCAATCTTCTGCAAAAGCGGTGGCAAAAGTGTTTGGTCCGGCGAAGCGGCACGAGGGTACGAAGTTCAAAGTTGGAGGAAGCAATGGAGTAGAGATACCTGCGGAGATAGTCAAAGCTGTTCCACCGCTCGAAGCAATTCGAAACAAACCGGAATCCTCGGCACAGGACTTCGATCAGGTGAAAGTTGATTTTGCCGCCATGGACAGAGATCGGAAAAACCGTGGATGGGCCGCCGTTTTGCCCAAAGCCTTGCCTGGGGCGGGTCGTAGGCTGCCCGTTACGCTTGCAGACACGGTCAATCCAACCGAACTGATGTATGCCAAAGACGCCGTGGTCGATTTGTCGGTCATCAATGATGCGCGCGGGAAGCCGAAAGCCGTTCTGCTCCGCAAGCTCCATAAAAAGAATTCAAAAGGAGAATGAAAGTCGGAACCATGCCGGAACAATCCTTGTTTGTTGCCTTTTTCACCTTTCGCGAGCGCGCGTAACGCGAGCGCGCGACACGGTTGATTTTGCGGTCAATCTCTGGTATACTCTTGCTGCGTTGCGCATTTCGTTCCGACAATGCCCATCTTTTCCCCCCAGACACTGCTTCCGGAACCCGGACGATACCTGCCCGCCCATCTGTCGCTTGGGCGGAAGGAATTCGCTGTGGCGAACTGGTCCGACGTTCTGGCAACCGTGGCTCGAGAGCTTTTGACCATTCCCCGTTTTCGTCGACCGCTCATCGCCGCGCGACAAACGGACACATGGCTCGCCCGCCGTCGCCGCGGAATGCTCCGTCCGCACGAACTTGAGCATCATGTCTGGATTGACTTAAACGGGAATCCACGCGATCTCTGGCAACGCATTCGAACGCTTCTCGAAATCTGCAACTATCCCTTCGATCGGGTCGCCGTCGATTGCTACAGTCTTCCGCCCCCTTCCGCTCAAAAACCGATTCCCGTTCCGGCATCTCCCGCCGAACCGCCCCCGAAACCAACAACATCTGATACCAGGATTTCGGCAGTCTTGTCGGATTCCTTCCCCAACGGCATTCGGCCAGGGTCGATCATCGATCGGAACAAGTTCGCGGCTGCGTGGAGGAAGCGGTTCGACGAGGAAATGCCGAAGGGGCTAGATCTGGAGGTTGCGTTGCCTTTGGCGGGCATGGTCCACGGCGACAAGGTGTTTCCCGTGGGCGATGCGAACGGAACGTCCCCGGCGGCTTTCGTGAAGTCGCTCGAAGAACGCAGCCACGGCATCTTCTTCTACGACGAGCTGTTCGAGAAGGAAGCCGACGCATTCACCCGCATGGGCATCCAGTCCGGGGAGATGCTCCGGGCCCTCCTTCGGAAGGAATCGCCCGACGCCTATGTCTACGGGAAGTCCACGTTCACGCTCCCCGGTTTCCCCCATGCTGTGGCGGATGTCATCGCCGGTGTATTCTCGGAGAGGCCGGAATGGTCTCGCGAGACACTCGAGGAACGACTTCCCTTCGTTCCATCCGAAAAGATCGCGTCGGTCCTCGCCACGAATGCGCGCTTCATTCGTGTTTCGGAGGGAACCTACCGGCTCCTTTCGGGCATTCTGCTGGACGAGGAGGAATGCCGGAAAATCGTCCGAGCCGCCGAGGAGGAGATATCCCGCAAGGGTTTCTTTTCCCTGGCTTCGGCTTCCTTCGAACGGAGTCTCGACCAAAACGGCGACATTCTCCTTTCGGCGGTGCAGGCCGCCTTTTCCGAGCGGTTCCTTTCAGCCGACTTCGACCGGCACGGCAAGATCGTCTGTGCGAAGGGCGCCGCCTTCGATTCCCGCATGGCCGTCCGCGCGTTCTGCCGCGAGAACGACGAAGCGACGATGGAGGAACTTCTGCAGCTCGAAAGGGATTTCGGCCTCGGTGGAGGGAACCGATCCATCGAGACGGCGCACGAAGAGATGGTCCGCGTTTCGGAGAACCGTTTCGTCTCGCCCCGTCTCGTTCCGTTCGACCCGGCCGGCGTGGACGCGGCGCTCGAATCCATCGTTCCCTCTTCGGGCGTGATGCCGCTCGTCTCCCTGCGCTCATTCGTCTCGTTTCCGCCGGTTCCCGGATGGGAGTGGAACGCCTACCTTCTGGAATCCTTCCTGCGGCGCGAAAGCGCGGCGTTCGCCTTCCTCTCGGTCTCCGCGGCGCCGCGCACGGCCTGTGGCGCCGTCGTCCGCAAGTCCGCCGGCTTCGCCTCCGTGGTCGACGCCTTCGCGCGCGCCGTGGCGGATGCGGGGATTTCTCCAACCGAGAAGATCGTAGGAGATTTTCTGATGTCGCAAGGCTTCATCCAACGCCGCCGGGGCGTTGAAAAGGAAGTCGCAGAGGCCGCTCGGCGTCTGAAGAACAATATAAGTAATTCGCAATGAAGCCTCCAATGACATTCATCGATTGGGTCGAAATCGAAACCGATGTTCCGGACAAAGTCCGGCAGGTCCTTGACCGCATCACAGAGGTCTTTTCGACCGAGGAGAACGCCTGACTATGTACGGATACACTTTCGACAAGGAGACCGGCGGGCTGCTGCTCACGGACGCGATCGGGCAGACCTCGCTGGAGCCGAGGCCCGTCTATGCGCCCGAGATGGACGCGCTCGGCTTCGGCAACCATTGGAAATACGAATGGCAGTCCGAGGTGCCGATCCTCTGGGCGGAGGCGGAGAACTACACCTACGGCCGGCTCGGCAAGCGCATCGCGCGGACGAAGGGCGGCAAGCTGAACGAACGCCCCGCGCTCGAGCCGCTCGTCGACAAGGAGACGGGCCGGCAGGTCCTTCCCGACGGCGAGACGCTCCTCCCAGTCGACCTCAAGACGATGAACGAACGGAACGCGGCGCTCCTCGTTGCGCTCAAGCAGGCGGCCGAGACACGCATCCACGACGCCTATGGGCGCTACAAGGACAAGCTGGACGGCTTCCACGTCGCGTTCAGCGGCGGCAAGGACTCGATCGTCCTCCTGGACCTCGTGAGGGACGCGCTGCCGGCCTCCGCCTTCGTCGTCGTGTTCGGCGACACCGGGATGGAATTCCCCGACACCTACGCGCTCGTGGACCGCGTCGAGGCGGACTGCCGCTCGCGCGGCATCGCCTTCCACCGCGCCGAGTCCCGCTTCAAGCCCGAGGAGTCCTGGCGGCTCTTCGGCCCGCCCTCCCGCGTCCTGCGCTGGTGCTGCTCCGTGCACAAGTCCGCACCGCAGACGATCAAGCTTCGCGAAATCTACGGCAAGGGCGATTTCGTCGGCCTCGATTTCGTCGGAGTCCGCGCCGAGGAGTCCGAGGCGCGGGCGAAATACGAGGTCGAAAACTTCGGCAAGAAGCAGAAGGGACAATATTCGCACAATTCGATCCTCGAATGGACGTCCGCCGAGGTCTGGGCCTACCTTCTTTGGAAGGATCTTCCGGTCAACGAGTGCTACAAGAAGGGCAATTCCCGCGCGGGCTGTCTCTTCTGTCCGCTCGGGAGCGGCGGCAAGGCAGACTGGTTCCGCCGCGAGAGCTACCCGGAGGAAGTTGGGAAGTATCTCTCGCTCATCCGCGAGACGGTGGACGACCCCAACATCGATTCCTACATCGCCAATGGCGGATGGGTGGAACGCAAGAACGGCCGCGATATCGCTGGCAACATCCGGAACTACGAGGAAACGGAGGAGCCGGGCGGCATCGCGATCCGTGTGCCTCGACCCAAGACCGACTGGCGAGAATGGATCAAGACCATCGGACCCGATGCGGAGACCGTCCGCGTGGAGGAAACGGCGGAAGGAGTTGTTGCCCACCTTCCAGCGCAGCTTATCAAGACGCTTTCCGGGAAGCGCATTCGGCAGGTTTTCCACAAGGCGTCCGCTTGCGTCCAATGCGGTCTTTGCGAATCCAATTGCCGGCACGGAGCCTTGTCGTTCCGTAATGGACTCCACATCGAAAACTGCTTGCACTGCGGTCAATGCCACGAAATCGAATGTGGCTGTGTAGCATTCCATTCTCTCAATCTTCCCAACATTGACGGAGGAAAAATGATGAGCCTCAACACATTTGCCGACCATGCACCCAAAAACGAATGGTTGCGAGATTTCTTCGGCAATCTGGATTCGTTTCTTGTCGACAATTCATTAGGGAAAATGCAAATTGCCTTTTTCCGCAGATTTCTTGCCGATGCAGGCCTTGTTACTGGCAAGAGCAAGAAGATGGCCGCTTCATCTTTGGCAAAGACGATTTCATCGCTCGGCTGGGAAGATTCGCTTTCGTGGTCCATCATTCTTGCAAATCTCGTCACGAACAACCCGCAGATGCGGTGGTATGTGGATAACCTCGCCATCGGGAGAAACTACACAGGCAAGGAGGTCGAGGAAATGCTCCAAGCCACCGATGTGGCGGCGAAGGATGCCAGTTCGATCCGCAAGTCGTTCAAGCGCCTCGTCGAGTTGCCGTTGGGGACGCGGCTGGACTGGGGCTTCTATTACGAGGAGGGGCGCGGGAACGCGACGATGGGGCGGCGTCCGTGCCGCCTTTCGCCGAACGACCGGCTCGCGGTGCTCTACGCGCTCTACCTGTATTCGGAGAAGTGCGGGAACCTGGACCAGTTCACGCTGTCGCACCTGCTGAACGACGCGATCGTCTCGGAAGGCACGAGCCCGGCGAAGCTGTTCGGGCTCGGGCGGGAGGAGATGGAACGATTCCTTCGCGGCCTCGGGGAGGCGCACCCGGACTTCCTCGGCGTGACCTTCACGCACGATCTGGAGAAGATTTCGCTCCGCGAGGGAAAGACGAGCGCGGACGTGCTCGCGCTAATCGAACGGCGATAGGGACATCGAAGGGAGACAGGCCATGCCGAACTACTACAAAGACTACTTCGAGATCGACGAGAACTACTTCCCGGTCATCGACCAGCATTCGATCGCGAGCGGCGCCAAGTGGCAAGACACGTTCCCCCACGAGACGGTCGTGGGGCTCTTCAAGCGGATGGAGCGGATGCTCGCCCGGGCGACGAACAACGACAAGCGCGGCATCTGGATCGAAGGCGCCTACGGAACGGGCAAGAGCCGCGTGGCGTGGACGATGAAGAACCTGCTGGACCGTCCCGCGAAGGAGCTGAACGCGTATTTCGAACGATACGATCCGCTCCGCAAGCAGCCCGATCTTCGGAAGAAGCTGCTGGCGCACAAGGAGGGCCGGATCGTTACGGCGATGCGGTTCTCGTCCAACGAAATCCTCGGGGACCGCGACCTGGTGCGGGCGGTCTTCGATTCTCTGTCGGAGGCAATCTCGAAGGCGGGACTGAATCCGCTCGTCGGCAAGTCGCTCAAGGGAAGCATCGTCAAATACCTTTCTCGCGAGGAGGAGAAGGCGTATTTCGGGGCCTTGCTGAAGGCGCCCGAATACCGCGGGCTCGGGAGTCTCGCGGGGAAGTCCGTTGACGATATCGTGGCGCAGCTCTCCGACGACACGAAGGAGTCGGACGCGCTCGTGCGGGATCTCACGCGGATCGCGGAGGAGCGCGGCGTAACGGGTCTTGCGATGTCGGTGGACAACCTGGCAGGCTGGATCACGGAGGTGGTGGAGGCGAACAAGATCTCCGCGCTCGTGCTGTTCTGGGACGAGTTCTCGGACTATTTCAAGAACAACCGGAACGTCCTCGGGGGATTCCAGAATCTCGCGGCGCTGGCCGAGAAGGTTCCCTTCTACTTCGTAATCGTTACGCACGAGTCCTCGAGCCTCATCGGGGCGGACCAGGGGTCGCGCCTCGTGCTGGACCGCTTCGGCGGGAGCACGGAGAAGGTCGAAATCCCGGACACGATCGCGTTCGAGCTGATCCGGGACGCGCTCAAGGTGAAGGACGCGCAGAAGGCGATGTGGATGGATCTGCGGGGCGACCTGGCGAACCGGACGCGTTCGCCGATGAAGGCGGTCCGCAGCTACGCCTGGCGCAGCGCGCCGGGCGGCGGAGACGGCGTCCTGGAGGGAATCCTGCCCATCCATCCGATGGCGGCACTGCTCCTGAAGAACATCTCCGCATACTTCGCGAGCAACCAGCGGAGCATGTTTAACTTCATCAAGGACGATGAAGGGGAGGACCTGCACGCGTTCCAGTGGTTCATCGCGCACTACAGCCCGGACGTCGGGGACCTATTGGGCATCGACAGTCTCTGGGATTTCTTCTACGAGCGCGGACGCGATCCGAACGCGACCGGAACGGGGCGGGGGAACCTGTCCTTGGGCGTCCGGTCCATTCTGGACGTATACGCGGCGCATTCGACCTCGCTCAACGAGGAGGAGAAGCGAGTTCTGAAGACCGTCCTGATGATGCAGGCGATGAACACAGTCCTCGGGGAGAGCGTCCCGCTCTTCCGGGTGACGCCCGAGAACCTCGAGCTGGCGTTCGCCGGCATCGAGGGACTCGAGGACCGCAAGGCGACGAACATCGCCAAGCTCGCCTTGTGCAAGAAGGAAATCCTCTACGAGGCGCCGACCGCGCAGGGTGGCACCGAGTTCAAGGCCCGGACGTCCGTTCTCGGAGGGGAGAACGCCGAGACGATCAAGCGCGAGTTCCGAGGCGTGAAGACGATGTCGCTCGTCCAGGACGGGCGGCTCAAGGAGGCGCTGCCGCTGAAGGCGGCGCAGCAGTTCCGCTTTGACATCGAAGCGGCGACGGCGGCCGACTTCACGACGGTCGCGAACAGGGCCGCGGCAAAATACCGCAACGACGGGTGGCTGATCCCCGTCGTCATCTGCTTCGCGCGGAACGGCGAGGAGGGGACGAAGCTGCACGAGGCGGTCCTCGCGTGCGTCAACCACTCGAACAACGTCTACAAGAACATCGTCTTCCTCGACGCAACGCAGAACACGATGCCCGACGAGCAGTTCGAGCGTTGGGTGGACTACATGGCGAGCGCGAAGGCCTTGCGGAACCAGGACAAGTCGCAGAGCGACCGGAACGAGGGCGACGCCCGGCGCATCCTCGACGACTGGCGCAATTCGTTCGCGAACGGACCGTTCACGGTCTACTGGGAGGACGCGAAGCCGGGCCTGGTCCGCACGGGCGCGCAACAGGTTCTCGACACTCTGTCCGAGATCGCATCGAGGAAGTTCCCACTTTCGTTCGACACGGTCCCGGGCGCAACGAACAATCAGTTCACGGACGGACGGCTCAAGGCGTCGGTCGCGGACGGCATCAAGGCCGCTGCGAACGGCTACGCGCCGGAGCGGTTCGTGAACGCGGCGCTCGGCGCCGCGCGGGGAACGGCGGACTACTGGACGAACCCCGCCACGGAGAAACTGCCGATCTCGCAGCTCAAGAAGCATGTCGACGCGAAGATTTCGAAGGCGCTCCGAAAGGACGGACGGATCGAAATCCGGGAGGTCTTCTCGGAGCTCGTCATTCAGGGCTTCATGCCCTGCAACCTCTACGCCTATCTGGCCGGATTCCTTCTCAAGGAATATGCGTCCGAAACCTATCGCTGGGGCGACGACATTGCGCCCGGCGGGCCGATGTCGGCGGAGAAGCTCGCGGAACTGCTCGACGCAGCGATCAAAGACGTCGAGCATCCGAACACCCGCTACAAGCCGATGTTCCTGCAGCTGATGACGCCGGACCAGAAGGCGTTCACGAAGTTCGCCGCCGAGGCGTTCGGAGTGTCGGACGATCTTTCCATCGAGCAGTGGACGGGACGCATCCGTTCGAAGTTGGGCGAACTGGGATATCCGCTCTGGTGCCTCGCGCCGTCGTCCGACGACCTCGCGAAGCCGTTCCTCGAAAAGCTGGCCGCCTTCGCGAATCCGGTCAACACGGGGGAGAACGCCTCTAAGGTCGCCGGCGAGACGGGCCGGCTCTCCCTCGCGACGCCCGGAGCGGGCGAGGCGGTGAAGGCAGCGCTGATGCGCGACGAGGCCGAGGCGGCGATGAGGAGGTTCCTCGAAGAATTCGAAGGAGGCGAAGTCCTCGCGGCCGCGGCGGCCGCCTGTGCGGAAAACCCGGTTGCGGATGCCCGGCGCGTCTTCACCGCCGGGGACGGCTCCTGGCTCTGGAACGAAGACGTCGGCCGGGACCAGCTCCGTAAACTGGCGCGGGACTACCGCATCGTCGAGTCGGGCAACTCCGCGATGGGGACGGGCTGCCGGTCTCTCTCCGAATCCGTGACGGAGTGGCGGGAGAAGGCGAAGGCGCTCCGCATCCCGTATGCGGATCTCGTGGCGAAGAAGCCGGCTCTCAAGCCCGTCTTCGCCGGCGTCCGCGAAATGGAGCGGACGGGGGATTTGCCCCACGAGAAACGCGACGCATTCCTGGAGGCCCTGTCAGCCGGAACCGCCGAACTGCGCGACCTGTTCGGAGCGGGGGCGAAGGCTCTCTTCCGGGACGCCTACGCGCCCCATCTCGCCGGTCTTGGCGACGAGGAGATCGGCCGCGTCCACGCGCATCTGCCGGTCGAGTCGTTCGGGATGGACAGGAACGCCTATCTGGCGGAGGTCGTTGCCCAGGCGGACAAGGAGCGCAGGCAGCAGACGCGCTACCGGCTGGAGCAGTTCTGGCTGGAAAAGACGGGAAGCCGCGATGCGCGCGACTGGTCCCGGATGAGGAAGACGCCCGCGCTCGCGATGTTCCTCGTGGCCGAGGAGGCGGAGGCGCGGCGCGCCCTCGACGCGCTCGACCGGACCGAGGCGAAGGAGGCGGACGTGGCGTTCGCCCTCGAATGGCTCGCGTCCCGCGAGGAGACGCTCGCCCGGATGTCGGACCCGGCGGCCGTCGACAAGGCGTTCCGCGAGCGCATCGTGCAGCCGTTCGCTTCGGTCCTGCCGGATCTGGCGGCCGTCCGCGCGAAGCTGGACGCGGAGGCGGGGGAGCCGGAGGGGTGGCTCGGGGACGCGGCCCGTCGGATCGTCGAGACGGCGGCGGAAGCGGCCTACGCGACGACGGGGCGGCAGAAGGTGCTGGAACGGATCGGCCAGATGAAGCCGGACGATCTCCGGACCTGGCTCCAGCGGCTCGTCTCCGGCAACATGCGCGTCGGGGCGGCGATCCTCGCCGAAGGGGAGGACGACTAGGCCATGCCGGAGGAATCTTTCGAGAACGCGGTCCGGGCCGCGAACGCCTACCTTGCCGACGAGGCGAGGCGCGCGCCGTTTTTCGTCGCCCTGGACGATGCCGAAGAATACGGGCGCTTCACACAGCTATTCACCGGGCAGCGCGGCATCCCGCCCGTGCGGCTGCACGATTTCTGTCCCGAGGAGGACGCGGAGCCGGATGTCGACAAGCTGATGGAGGCGCTTGCGGCGTGCGGCGACCATCCCGTCCTCCTTCTGGGCGTCGGGGATGCGGTCCGGCTCTTCGCGCCGAGGATGGTCGACGACCTTCGCGGCTTTACGGCCGGCGGGAAGATCGTCGTCCCCTGCCGCGGCGCGCACGAGGTTCTGGCGAAACTCGCCGCCCGCAGCGGGAAGTTCGCCGAACGGCAGGTCGCCTTTGCGAAGCCGGGCGCGCTGCAGCCCGTCGAGGTCTACGGCAAGGATGTCCCGGTCGATGCCGTGGGCGGCCTCCGCAACCTTCTCGCCGCGCTCGAGAACGGCGGCACGGAACCGCTGCGGGCCAGAACGGACAGGAAGCTACGGGATGTGTCGCGTGTCCCCACCGTGTTCGACGCCTGGAAACGGACGCATCCCTCCTTCCCCTTCGAGGAGAAGATGCTTTCGGGCGAACAGTGGGAGGAACTGCTCCGGGACGACCATCTGGACGGGGAGAGGATCGACCACTGGCGAACCTTCCTCTGGCTCCGGGCGAATCCGCCCGCGAAGGACTCCTATCTCGCCTTCGCGCTGGAGCGCGCGGCGAACGCCGATGCGTGGGCCGATCGAATCGTGGACGCCCTTCTGGATGTGAAGCGGACCGATTCGCGGTTCTCCCGCTTCGCGGCGGAACGCAAGAAACTGCTCGGAAAACTCGGAGGGCGCGGATGGACCAACTCCCGTGGCGCCGAATATGTGTCCAGAGCCGGATTCCTCGATGGCGCGAATCGATGGGCCTATCTGACGGACATCACCCTCGCGGAGCGCAAGGCCATCGTCGCATCTCTCTCCGGGCTTGATTCGGTTCCGAAGGGGCTCGGCGAAGCGGATGCGCGGCTGTCCGACTACTTGCGCGAGTATGTCTTCTCAGGTCCCGAAGCGGAAACGCTGACGGCGTATTTCCGGGACTACAAGCGTTGCAAGGTTCTCAACCGGATCGAGCCGGCGTTTCTGGAGACCGTCGAACGGTTTGCGACGGAGCGGCCCTACAACGCGCTGAAGACGCGCGGGGCCGTGCTGGACGGTCTCGCCGACTCCGGAACGGGGCTCTACTGGCTCGACGCCTTGGGGTGCGAGTATCTCGGCTACATCCAGGCCCGCGCCCGGAATCTCGGCCTGTCGTTTTCCGCGACGGTCGTCCGCGCCAACCTTCCGACGCTCACGTGCTACAACAAGGACTTCTACGACTCGTGGCCCTCGAAAGTCAAAAACAAGAGCAGGTCCCTGGACGAAGTCAAGCACGATGGCGATTCCATCGACTACCAGAACACCCGGACGCCCGAGCATCTTCCCATTGAACTCGACGCCGTCGACCAGGCGCTCGACTGGATTGCCGAAACGCTGTCCGGGCGCAAGGCGCGTCGGGTTCTGCTCGTGTCGGACCACGGGGCGAGCCGCCTGGCCGTCATCCGCGAACACGAGAACCGGTGGGAGATGGCCACCAAGGGGAAGCATTCGGGGCGGTGCTGCCCGAAGGCCGAGATCGGCGAGAAGCCGGACTGCGCGACCGAGGAGGACGCACCCGACGGAAAGACCTTCTGGGTGCTAGCCAACTACGACCGTTTCCGCGGTGGCCGGAAGGCGAGCGTGGAGGTCCATGGCGGAGCGACTCTCGAGGAGGTCGTCGTCCCGATTCTCGAATTCACTCTGGCCGGAAGCCGGGTCGAAGTGAGGAACGAGACACCGGTTCTCAAGTTGGCGGCAGGCGCAACGCCCGTCTTGAAACTGTATTCGTCCGATAGGCCGAAGAACGTGGCCGTTGTCGTGGACGGGATCAAACACCCCGCCACACCGCCGAACGGAGAGGACGGTTGGTATGCCGTTCCATTGACGGGATTCAAGCGAACCGGACGCCACGATGGTATCGTTCTGGAAGGCGACAACGAAATTGCCGTCGTTCCGTTCGAAGTCGAAGGACGCGCGGCGAAGGTCCGCGAGGACGACAGTAGCTTCTTCAACTGATGCGAGGTCCAGCCATGACAGAAACAACCCGGAAGCTTCGCGACAATTTCGCAGAAATGGCGGTCTACAAGGACCTCCAGAGCACCAATAGTCTTTCAACGCTCGGCCTTCCATCGTTCACGCGCGACTGGCTCCTGCAGCGGTTCGAGGACGAAGAAGGGCAATTCGATCAGCAGCAACTGGTCGATTTCGTTCGCAAATTCATTCCGAAGCGCGAGGGATGGCTCGGAATCAAGAGCCGGATCGTCAAGGACTACGAACGCGTCAAGATGCTCGCCAAGATCGCCGTCGACATCCGCGTCGGTAGCGGCCAGGTCGCGTTCACGCTTCCCGATTTCGGACTTTCCGCCTCCGAGACGATCATTGAGGACGATGTCTGGCGCGAGTGCGGAGGCCAGCTCGTGAACGGTCGCGAAATCTGGGGGATGATCGAGCTCGGATACCGTCCGCCGGACGAGGATGCGCGTCCGAAGGTTCCCGGAAAGATCCGACTGCTTTCCTTCAGGAACTTCTGCCCCTACGAGACGGACCTGGAGGCCTACAAGGATATCCGCAAAGAGTTTTCGACGGAGGAATGGATCGACCTTCTTCTCGGCGCGGTCGACTACAACGCCGCCGGCTATGCGGACGAAGAGGAGAAGCTCACGATGCTGACCCGGCTTCTTCCGTTTGCGGAGAAGCGCCTCAATCTCATCGAACTGGCGCCGAAGGGAACGGGCAAGTCCTACCTGTTTGGGAAGGTGAGCCGTTTCGGGTGGCTCTCGAACGGAGGCGTGATGAGCCGCGCCAAGCTTTTCTACGATATCTCCCGCCGGCAGGAGGGTCTGGTGTCCGGACACGACTTCATAACCTTGGACGAGGTGCAGACCATTTCCTTCACGGACGCGGAAGAGATGCGCGGCGCCCTCAAGGGATATCTTGAGCAGGGAGACTTCAAGGTCGGCAACTACGCCGGTGTGGCAGACGCGGGAATGATTCTCTGCGGAAACGTCGATGTAGACGTGATGGAGAAGGACGGAATCGCGAACATGTTCGACGAGCTGCCCGACGTCTTCAGGGAGTCCGCGCTGATCGACCGCTTCCACGGGTTCATCAAGGGGTGGAACATTCCGCGGATGAACGAAAATCTTAAAGTCTGCGGCTGGGCCCTCAACTCGGAGTATTTCTGCTCCATCCTGCACGAGATGCGCGGCGACGCATCCTATCGGGCCGTCGTGGACGAATGCATCGTCGTCCCGCCCAAGTCGGACACGCGCGACACGGAGGCCGTCAAGAGAATCGCCACCGCCTACCTGAAACTTCTCTTCCCCAACGTCCGCACCCCGCAGGACATCACCGAGCGCGACTTCCGTCGATACTGTCTGCGCCGCGCGACGAGTATGCGCGCGACCATTAAATGGCAGATGGGACTGATCGACCGCGAGTTCGCCGGAAAGGACGTTCCGCAGTTCACGCTCCGCTCCGAGGTGTTCCATGCCTAAGCGCCCCTCGGGTCCCTGCCCCAATTGCGGGAAGCCCACGCTGACCCGCGATGAAGTCGGCATCAACAAGAAGCTTCTGGGCGAAAGCGTCACTCGTCTTCTTTGTCTGTCCTGTCTCGCAGAATATCTTGACATTACCGAGGAAGATCTTCTTGGCAAGATCGAGGAGTTCAAAGCGGCGGGATGCAAGCTGTTTGGATAAAAGGAGCCAATCATGCAAACCTTTTCACAAAGGAGAGGATTGAAACCGGTCCGCGAAACAATCCAAGTTGATTCATTGGATGAAGAGACGCGCAATGCTCTTTGGAATGTCATGCTACCATTTTTGCGACAAGTCCAATATAGCGATGTAGTAACTGTTGGAAAAGATATTTGGGTTGATCTTTATCACGAAGCAGCCGATACCGTTCCTCGCACACGCAATCCTGGTGAGTATGGTTCCGTTCCTAACGGGATATTATATAACCGCTTTTTTCGAGATGTCATCATGGATGGGAGATGGAATGAATGCCTTGATCTCATCGAATTCATAGCAAATGATAATAGGCGGAGATTGTGGAACTATCAATGCCGTAGTCAGCAATATGAACGATATGAAATACCAGCGCCAACGGCAGAAGACTTCAATGTTGTTTTCAAGCAATACCTGGTGGGCTATCGCTTTGTCAATGGCCTGTTGACTCAGATAACCGATCAAAACGAAATCGCGACCGTCGAAACGGCCATTGAACAGTCCAAACCTTCTGTCCGCGAACTGCTTGGGAAAGCTCTTGGCTTCCTGTCGGATCGGACAGCTCCAGACTATGCAAAATCGGTTGAGTGTTCAATTTCGGCGGTCGAGTCGCAATGCAGGATCCTTCTTAATGGTGCGCCGGCACCCCTTGGTCAAGCGCTGAGGGCTTTGGAAAAGAAAGGATTTCCGTTGCATCCCGCATTGAAAGACGCTTTCGATAAGCTCTACGGTTACACCTCGAACGCCGATGGTATTCGACATGGAGGAATCAAGCCTTCAGACGTCGACCAAGATTTGGCCAGTTTTATGGTGATTGCCTGTTCCGCTTTTGTAAACTATTTGATTGCAAAAGGATCCATATCATGAAAGCGCTTCTCCTCTATGCCGACCATGCTGCAACGACTCCACTGCTGCCGGAGGCGCTGGAGGCGATGCTGCCGTGGCTGAAGGATGGGTTCGGAAATCCGTCGAGTCTGCATTCGTTCGGACGAGAAGCGCGCAAGGCGGTCGAGGACGCACGGGCGACGATTGCAGAATGTCTCCATGCCGAACCGAAGGAAATCTTTTTCACGTCCGGTGGCACCGAGGCGAACAACTGGGTGATCAAAGGAACGACGGGCGGTCTGCTCGTCTCCGCCTACGAGCACCACAGCGTCCTGAACGCAGCCGAAAGCGAACGAAGGAAGGGGCGGAAGGTGGTTTTCGTCAAACCGACGAAACGCGGACAGGTCGGTCTCCGGCAGTTGACGGCATCGTGGTTCGACCGCGTCGGGCTCGTTTCCGTCATGGCGGCAAACAATGAAATCGGTGCCGTTAACCGCATCGGGGAACTTTGCGCGAAGGCGCACCAGGATGGTGCCCTCTTCCACACCGATGCCGTTCAGGCGGTCGGGAAGATTCGGATCGACGTCCGCGAATGGGGCGTCGACTTTCTTTCCGCGAGCGCGCACAAGTTCGGCGGACCGAAAGGCGTTGGATTCCTCTATGCCGCGGGCGGAAGGGCGCCGACACGTCTATTGGACGGCGGCGGCCAGGAGCGGGAAGCACGCGCGGGAACCGAGAATGTCGCCGGCATCGTCGGCATGGCAGCAGCGTTGAAAATCTGCCGCGAGCGCCAGATGGATTCATCCATCGCGCTTCTGATGTCGGCGAATCTCCTGCGAGAGGACATTTCGAAAATCTTCCCGACAGCCGTCTTCCAAGGCCCCGAGAAGCCGCGCGACCGAATTCCCGGCTTCGTAAGCGTCACGATTCCTGGACATCCGGCCGAAGGGATGCTTCACGTCTTCGACCTCAAGGGAATCGCCGTCTCCGCCGGCGCGGCCTGCAACTCGAAGGAGACGAAAGTCTCGCACGTCCTTAAGGCCATTGGCCTTTCCGACGAAGCGGCCCGCTGCACCCTTCGCATCTCCATCGGTCCGTCAAACACCGTCGAAGACATCGAACGCATCCTCGCCGTCTTTCGTATCATCAAGAAAACGGGCACCGGTTCGCCAGCGCGAAAAACATAGCCGTCCGCAGGAACGACGGCGGGGAGAACAACGGCGGACGGGTTCGCGGCCTTGCCCGGCGTGGCGGGGGAAAGGGCGGCCTTGCACGGCGTGGCGGGAACCCCGCCACGCCGGCGGCGGCCGCATGGCTACATTCGCGCCTTGAGGCCGGGGATTTCGGAGGCGTCCATCTTGGTGAAGCCGAAGCACTTCCTGCCGAGGTCCTTGAGGGAGGCGCCGACGAGGTAGAGCTCCTTGTCGTCGATGACGAGGAAGCGGTCGTGGAAGTTCTCGCGGAAGCGGACGGACAGCGTCGGATACTGGGCGTTGAACTTGGCGACATCGGCGGGGAGGATCTTCGGGCGGGGA
>JAEEGL012526149.1_pt1 | contig 16397 bp, 14 predicted proteins | sample 9134231 | NCBI WGS metagenome assembly JAEEGL01 (sample SAMN16246548, study PRJNA631951) | gut metagenome | biome: gut microbiome; feature: rumen; material: fiber-attached | host: Bos | place: Iran: Karaj | collected 2018-10
CGTACTGACCGACGCCCGCGATCTTTATGAAATCGTCTGTCACGATCGCGCCGTCGTCCTTGAAATGCGCGTAAACGATCTTGGTCGTGCGGTAATACGGATCGATTTTCTCATCGCCTAAGTTTTCCGGAACACCGTACGTGAAATACGTCTGATTGTGATAGGTGAAGAACGTGCCGTGATCAACGGTATAATCGTACATGAATTTTCCGTGATACGTGTAGGGGCCGTATACGCTTTTCGACGTGGCGAAACGCGCCTCGTGAGTGGTCAGGTAATATGTTCCGCCGTGTTTCGTTATCCAGCAGGCGTCGCTGTCCCAGTTCGGCTCGAGCTCTACCGGCCTCGGCGGCTCCGCAAGCGAGATCATATCCTCGTTAAGCCTTGCGACGTAATATTTTTTGCCTATACAAGTGAAGCCGAACATTATGTAAGGCGTTCTCGCTTCGTCGTCGTCGATGAAGACCGTCGGATCGTAGCAGGCGGTATCGACCATGCCTTTCGGGATCAACGGCTTGCCGAGCGCGTCCTTGTACGGTCCGCCCGGTCCGTTCTCGCTCACGGCGACGCCGATACAGTACTGCTGATGCGAAAAATACATATAGTATCTGCCGTTACGTTCCGCAGCGTCCGTGGCGTAGCACTCTTCGCATTTTCCCAGAAAGGTGTCCTCCGGGCGAAGAGTGTATTCGAGCTTCCAGTTAAGAAGATCGTCGGATGAGAATACCCTCCAGTCGTCCATCCTGAAAATCGGCTGCCCCGGTCCTCTGTCGTGTGTTGTGAACATATACGCTTTGCCGTTGAAAATATGCACGTGCGGATCGCATACGCCTTTGTTATGTATTATCCTCATAATATCTCCTTTGATCTTTGCCGTGATATTCGCAAAGAACTCCGGACGGTCCGCCTGATACCGCCGTCTCCGCGTATTTTTACGGATATCACAAAATACAGGAACGCGCGTTTTATATCATATCGGAATAAACCGATCTGAGCGCGGGGTAGAGTTTTTTATAGATCTCAAAACCCTTATCATACTTTTCGTGTACCGCTTTATCGGGCGCCGCGGCGAGACGTTTTCTGACCGTCGCTTCGGCGCAGGATCTGAGATCGGGGTATTCTCCGCATCCGGTCATGGCGAGCATCGCCGCGCCGAACTGCTCCTTTTCCGTCACGTAAATATCCGCGCCCAGAACGTTTGCGACCGTGTTCTGCCATAACGCGCTTTTTGCGCCGCCGCCGCATAAAACGGCGCTTTTTACGCTGACGCCGCCGGCTTCTATACAGTCGCGCAAAGCGTATGCGACGCCTTCGTATACGGCAAGGCACATATCCTCGCGGCTCGTATCGGCGTGAAGACCGACAAACGCGCCGCGCGCGTGAACGTCGTTATGCGGGCAGCGTTCGCCCGTCAGATAAGGCAGAAAATACACGCCTGTTCCGGCGGCTCTGCCGAGATCGAACCGGTCGTAACCGGTCTGAAGTATCCGCTTCGTCCACCAGTCGTCGCAGCTTGCCGCGGAAAGAATGCAGCCCATAAGGTGATATTTGCCGTTTGCATGGCAGAAATTGTGCAAGGTCCTGCCGGCGCCGTCGATGAATTTATCGCACGGCAGAAATACCGTGCCGCTCGTACCGAGTGAAATACTGCAGTCGCCCTCATTGAGAGTGCCGGTGCCGACGGCGGAGGCGGCGTTGTCGCCGGCTCCGGCGCACATAACGGCGTTTTTGAGCCCGAACCGGGGCTTGAGCTTGCCCGTCGGCTCCCAGCTCTCGTAAAGCTTCGGGAGCATATCGGCGGATATGCCGCAGATACCGCACATCATATCCGACCATTTTTTGTTTTTCACGTCGAGCAGAAGCATTCCCGCCGCGTCGGAATAATCGGTGGAGAACACGCCCGTGAGCATATAAGCGAGGTAATCCTTCGGCAGGCAGATCTTTTTGCACTTTCTGAAATTCTCCGGCTCGTTTTCCTTTACCCAGAGTATTTTCGGCGCGGTGAAGCCCGCGAAAGCGACGTTGCCGGTCTCTTCAAACGTTTCTTTTATGCCGTTAAGATACGCGGTCTCTTTTTCACTTCTGCCGTCGTTCCATAATATCGCGGGACGGATCACGTTGTCGTTTCCGTCAAGCATAACGAGGCCGTGCATCTGCCCGGCTATGCTCACTCCGCGTATATCGTCCGCTCTGCCTTCGCCGAGCGCGGCGAGTATTTCGACCGCGGCTTTGAGCCAGTCGGCGGGATCCTGCTCGCTGTGGTTCAAAGCGGGATAACTCACCGGATATTTTACGCTGTGACTGCCGTAAACGTTGCCTTCTCTGTCAATTATAACGCCTTTGCACGAGCTCGTGCCGAGGTCAAGTCCTATATAGTAATTCATTAAATTTCACCCGAGAAAAGTATATCGTTCAATATCGCTTCAAGACATTCCTGCCTGCCGCTTTGCACGGAGACGTTTTTCAGATCGGCGGCGTACGCGGCAAGCGATCCGAGCGTTTCCCTGCCTTCGACTATGCGGCGACCGACCCCGGTCTCATACGATGAGTAACGTTTTTTGATGAACGCGTCGATCCTGCCGTCCTCGATTATTTGATAAGCCTTTATCAGGCCGAGAGCGAAAGCGTCCATGCCGGCGATATAAGAGAGAACGGTATCCTCGAGCGTGTTCGACTGACGTCTTGCTTTTGCGTCGAAATTGAGACCGCCGTTAGTGAAGCCGCCGGCTTTTATCACCTCGTACATCGCGAGCGTCGTTTCGTAAACGTTCGTCGGGAACTGGTCGGTATCCCAGCCGAGAAGCATATCGCCCTGATTGGCGTCGATGCTGCCGAACATTCCGTTGACGGCGGCGACCCGCAGCTCATGGTTGAACGTATGCCCGGCGAGCGTGGCGTGGTTAGCCTCTATATTGAGTTTGAAATCGTTTTCAAGTCCGTTTATGCGTAAGAAGTTCGCGCAGGTCGCCGCGTCGAAATCGTACTGATGCTTCGTCGGTTCCTTCGGCTTCGGTTCGATATAGAAATCGCCGTCGAAGCCGTGAGATCTGCCGTAATCGCGCGCCATCCGCATGAATCTGCCGAGATTGTCGAGCTCAAGAGCCATATCGGTATTGAGAAGCGTGTCATAACCCTCGCGGCCGCCCCAGAAAACGTAGCCTTTCGCGCCGAGCTTTACCGCGGCGTCTATACCGGCCTTGACCTTGCCGGCGGCGACTGCGAAAACGTCGGCGTTCGGGCTCGTAGCCGCGCCCGCCATGAATTTTTTGTCGCCGAACATATTCGCCGTGACCCAGAGCGGTCTGATACCCGTTTCTTTCTGCTTCTGCAAAAGATAATCGGTCATGATCTCAAGGTTCTTAACGCTATCGGCGAGCGTTTCGCCCTCCGGCGCGACGTCCACGTCGTGAAAACAGTAATAGTCGATACCGAGCTTCTGCATCAGCTCGAACGCGAAATCGGCTTTCGCTTTGTATTTTTCCATACCGGACAATCCGAAAGTCTTGTCCATCGTGTCGCCGCCGAACATATCGGTGCCGGAAGCGTTGACGGTGTGCCACCAGCTCATCGCAAATTTGAGATGCTCGCCCATCGTTTTTCCGTTTATGACTCTGTTTTTATCGTAAAAACGGAAAGAAAACGGGTCTTTGCTTTCTTTGCCCTTAAAGGTTATATTTCCGATATCAAGATACATGGTCTTTCCCTCCTGCATTTTTTACCATTATACAATATAAATAAACTTTTTGCAAGTGCTTTTTAAGTAAAATGCCGCCATATTTTATTCTTCGGCAGACGGCAAACGAAAAAGAAGAAAAAACCGCCCGAGGGAGAGGTTACGTAAGGAAGAAACAAACCCACTCTGACATCTTTTAATTATTGAAAGTGTCATAGTGGGTTATTCTCTTTCAGTCCGTCTTAACTTCTCCGACGCAGGAATGATGTATAAATCAGCTGAATTGCCGCTTTGCGGCAGCTAAATTATACACCTGCGGCGTATAGCTAAATTGAAGCCTCGCGGCTTCAGCTAAATTAAATTCGCCTGTAAGCTCGGCGAAGCCGAATTTAGCTTGCGAAGCAAATTTAGCTGGGCGAAGCCCAATTTAGCTCGCCGCAAGGCGAATTTAGCTGCGGTGTACTTCCTTACGAAGTACACCGCGAAACGTGTTTTTTATCCGCTTATCGTGTAAACGCGATCTTCAGAGACGAACCCTTCTTCGTGCCCGCCGCGGCGTAGATCGCGCCGTTTTCGTAATATATACCGGTCCAGACCGACGATTCGCCGTCCGGCGTGCCGAATATGTTCTCGGCGGAGGTAAACGAACCGGAGGTCAGGTCACGCGCCGCCGTACCGTCTGAAACGATGAATTTCATAACGCTCGTGCCGTCGCCTTTGACCGTCGCGTCTTCGTCGGTCTGAAAGCTGATCACGAGCCTGCCGTCGGGAAGACATACGACTCCCGGCGCCGCGGCTTTCGATCCTTTCGTTTTCGGAGTATATACGGTGACCGGTTCGCCCCAGCGTCCGCCGTCCTCCGAGTACAGCATTTTAAGAACGAACGGGTGCCCGACGTAACGCTCGGCGGAGCTTTCGATCACGCAAACGTAACCGCCGTCAGACGTTTTGCAGACTACCGGCATACCGTCGCGCGAATCGTGTTTTTCTCCGTTGCTGACGATTTTGCGCCCGGTCCATACCTTTCCGTTCCATACCTTGCACTCAATGTTCTGCATTCCGGTAACGGAGGGGTGATCGTTTGCGTAAAAACAGTATAACCTGTCGCCGATGCGTATGAGATAAGGCTCCCATACTCCGCCGCGGCCGCCGGCGTCGGTGTATTCGCATACGGTGGAGTGGTTTACCCACGTTCTGCCGCCGTCGTCGGACGCGCTTACGCGCAGAGAAGTGTACCGTACGCCGTTTTTATCGGAAGTGGCCCGGTAGGATAGATACAGTCTCTCTCTGTCAAGATAAAAATTGACGTTCGCGCAGTTGAGATCGGGATAAAACGAAGCGGTAACGGGATCTTTCCAGCTGAGTCCGCCGTCTTCGCTTCTGAAAACTCTGATCCCTTTCGACGTCTCCACTCCCGCAAGCAGCGCCCCGTCCGCCGAGCATACTCTCGGCGCCCACGAATGACCGCTGATTATTATCTCTTCCGAATCGCCGAAGCTGATCGTTTTCATTTCATTTTCCTCTTTTTCCGTCGCTTTTTCCGTCGCTTTTTCCGTCGTTACGGCCGCCGCCGTCGATCCGGGCGCTTCCGTATCCCTGCGCGTTTCCGTGCTCGCTGTAACTCCCGCGTCGCTGCCGCAGGAGGTGAATAGAAGGATAAATGCAAATAACAGAAAAACCGTTCGCTTCATATACTCCCTCCGCTGTCTTATTAAAACGGCTGCCGCTTCCGGCGCTTTTCAACCGATACTACGCTCTGCCGCCGCTTTTTCCGATTATAGCAGACGGGACGCGTATTTGTCAATAGAATATCCGACAACGCTGCCGGAAAAATGAGGGCATCGGTTATAAGACAGCCTGAACCGGTGACCGGAAATTCATCCGTTTGTCAGCCATTCTTCTTTTGTAAGAAGGTTTACGTGTCCTTTTCTTGTTTCTCCCAACTGAGGAACGGGTACGTTTTCGGTCGTCCGCTGATATTTGAAGCCGAGTTTTTCCTGCACGCGCTTTGATTTATCGTTGCCGTCGTAGTAACCGCACCAGACGCGGTTCAGCTTCAGATCTTCAAAAGCGTGGCGCAGGAGTTCTTTTGCCGCTTCCGGCACAAGACCGCGACCCCAATACGGAACGCCGATCCAGTAACCCAGCTCCGCTTCGTCATCCTTTTCCGCAAGGTCGTTACGGTGCAGACCGATGCTCCCGACGGGAAGCCCCGTCGCCTTCAATACGATGGCGTATGTTTCCGGCTTCATGAGGACGTCGCGTATGATCTGCCGACTGTTCTCCGCGCAGGTGTGCGGCAGCCAGCCGGCCGCGGGACCTACGCGGGGATCCTTCGCGTATTTATAGCATTCCTCCGCGTCCGTTTCTTTCCAGGGGCGCAGTATCAATCTTTCCGTTTCCAAAATCATTTTTCTTCTCCCGAAACCACGATCCGCCGCGATCGAACGGTATTGCTTTGCCGATCACATATGATAACACAAAACTGTGAACTTTTCAAGACCGACCGCATAGCCGTGCATGACCGCCGTCGCCTTTTCGATAAAAAAACATTCTTGAAATACCGGGGTTCGCTGTCTCAGCCGGTATCGGGCGCGGATGTGTTTCGTATCGGTATTTTCTCATATCGATCCTTGAAGTAATAAAGAAGTAATAAATGCCGCGGCTGTAACCGTACTTCCGCCGCGGAAAGTTTTTTCACAGCAGGCTTGTGTTTTGTCATATCAATTGGTCTCAAACGTTGAACCGTGACCGTGATAACGAATAACAAAAGGGAATAACGGAATACGTTTACGCCAAACGTTAACGAAACAAAATTCTGTATTAAAAGCCCGCTGTGACGGAAAGAGCTTAAAGCTCTGTTTCAAAAGTCTCGGTGTTGTTCACCGTGTCGAGCGCGATCTGTGCGCGTGAAAGCTCGTCGGACGTCTGCTCAAAGTCGGCTTTGGCGTCGTTTATATCGTAGTTGACGTAAACGTAATCGATGATATTCGAGGATCTGATCATTCTTTCATCGAGGCGCGATTTCGGCAGCTTCGCACGCATTTCGGCAAGTTTTTCCTTGCGCTTTGTAAGCTGAGGGATATACACGAGCATCTCGTCGACCGTCATATCGAATCCCGGTACGGTATGAGTCGTGTTGAACACGTTCAACGCGTGCTTCAGCTTGCGGATCTTACGTTCGAGCTCTTCAAGCTCCGCGCCCGTCGCCCTATAATCGTATTCGGGGCGGACCGTCTCCGGATCCTCTCCGAGCGATGCTCGGAAACAATAACTTTGCCGTTCGCGCTCGATCGTCGCCGCGTATTCTTCGTTGAGTTTTTTCAGCAGCTTAGCCGCCTGTGCAGATGTAAGTACCATTTTCGTATTTTCCTTTCGATTATAATTTATGCTTTAATTCTGTTGATGATTCGACCGTCGGACCGCCGCGCGGTCATTTGTTTTCGTCAAAGAGTTCAAGAAACTCCTGAAATGATATTGATTCCGCTGAGATTTTCGCCGCGTCTGTGCCGCGCTTAAAGTGAGGATTGACCGTTATTTTTTCGTGCGTTGAACCTTTCATCGCGAAATACGGTCTGTGTTGAAAGGAGTATCCCGACTGGTAAAGCAGAGCCCAGTCTATCGTATCGGCGTCGATATAATAGTCTTTATCGTATTCTTCCGGCAGAGAAGGTAAGATCCGGATACCGAAATATTCGGATAAAAACGAGCATTCGGAATCGTCAGCAATACCGAAATGAAGCTTCAGAATCTTTGCAAACAGTTCGTCTCCCTGATCGATCGCCGCTTTGTAAACGGGATTATCGGCGATCGTTTTTTTAGTGGATGATACGATACCGTCGTCTATACCGCGATATATAAGATCTGATACGTAGAAAAGCAAATAGTGAAGCGAGGACAGAGAATAATATATCTTTTCACCGTGTTTTTCATTGATATCATATTCAAGGAAAAAGGCGATACTGCCGTCTCCGACACGGAAATAACGTATCGCTGCCGCCCGCCCTTCGTTTTCAACGGTAACCGGTTTGCTTTTTTTCATTTCGGCGATACATTTATCGTGTTCGGCGATCGCAGCCATTACGGTATTCAATGCTTCATCGGACAGATGTAAGGCCTTCTTATCGTTATAACGCTTCGAAATAAAGCCGCTGCCTTTGGTATAACGGTAAAAATGTTCTCCGCGCTGATGGATCCCGCATTTTAAAATATATACGCTGTCCTCTATCTCGATGCAGACGCATTTGCGTATTTTTTCGACGTATCTCTTTCCGTCGAGAATGAATTCGTTTGAGTTTTTTAAGTATTCTTTCATTATTTACCTCCATAGATCAAGCGTTGGCACCTTACCTCGCGGCAGGCTGCCGTACGGTCACAGGGCTTGTCCCTCGCGTACTCTTTATGGTGTTATTTTTGTGTTTTTGCTTTTTATTTACGGTTATACGGCGACTTTGACGATCTTGAACCGCTCCCTTAATTTTCTTATATCGGAGTAGAGAAGCGTTTCTTTTTCGATCAGAGCTTCCGTCGCCGCTTCGAGAAACGCTCTGTTCTTTAACAGTATGTCTTTCGTCTTGATCATGTACCGTTCAAGCTCCGCCTGTGTTACGGCTTCGTTTCTCGCGTTCATGCTTTCGGACGATGCAAGGAAACGGTTATTCGATACGTCGATCATGCCGAAGCCGTGAGTGCCTGCTCCTGACATCCCTTCTCTGATCATGTCGAACGCGCGGAATATATCCTCCTGACAGCCGCTCGCGCAAGATTCGGAGTAATAAAGCTCAACCGCGGCTTTTCCGGCAAGCGAGACGAGAATGTGGTGAGGACGCCTTGACGGCTCCTTGCAGCGGTGTATGAAACCGTCTGTAGACGATCTGCCGTCGGTGCGGATCGACGCAAGCCCCACGCTGCCCGGATCGAGCGCTTCGCACACGACGAGATGACCGGCTTCGTGTAAAGCGGTCTTTTTCACTTCGTCGGGCGAGGTCTTGCTGAAATTGTCCGGCGAATCGTACTGCATCCTCAAAACGGCTTTGACGAGATCGTCCGTCTCGATGCTCGTTTTGCGCGCGAACGCCGCGCTGATCGCCGCTTCGTTAAGGATCGTCTCAAGCTCGGCGCAGGAGCTGTAGCTGATCATTTTCGACAGATCTTCAAGATCGACCGAGTCGGCGACCTTCTTTTTCGAAAGATAGTGCCTGATTATCGCGTCGGCGTCGTCGTCCGTCGGGTGGAGGACTTCGATCTTTCGATCGAATCTGCCGGAGCGGACGAGCGATCTCGGAAGCTTGCGTATTTTGTTCACCGTGGCGAGTACGAACACGCCGCAGTTCTTGACGTCGTCGATGCCGGACTGTACCGCGACGTATTCTTCCGCGTCGGTAAAATCGTCTTTTTCGCTTGCGAATTTGTCAAGATCGTCGAGAAAGACTATGCACGGAGCGTTCTTCTTCGCTTCGTTGAAAGTGTCCGTTATCACGCTCACGAATTCGTCTCCGCCCGTGTTGCGCCTTAAGGTGAACGTCTTGAGGCCGCTCTCTTCGATAAAGCATTTTGCCATCAGCGTTTTACCGAGGCCGGGCGCCCCGTAAAGCAGTACGCCCTGCGGCAGCTTTGCGCCGAGATCTTCGTATATCTTCCTGTTGCGTATCATATCGCAGATCTGAAACAGTTCGGTTTTTATCGTATCGTAGCCTATTATTCTGTCAAATGCGTTCATCTTTTCATCCTCCTCTGTTTTATTGCATCCATATCATACCGCGCCAAACGTCCCGAATACGGTACACAACCGTGCTTCCCGAGGTCCGGTCCGGGGGCGGCGGAAATATTATGAGAAGGGAGCGAAAAGCTCGTCATTTCGTATTGTCCCGCGTTTTTCTCAGCAAAAAAAGCATACCCCGAAAATTCGATTTTGTCAACTAAATTTTCGAAGTTTTTTTGAAAAAACCGAAAATATCACGTTCCTTGCTCAAATTATCCCGAAAATACGCCTGTAATGTCATAAAACGGGCTGATTTCACAAAAAATCCGTTCAAAATCCGATCGGGTATTGACTTTATGAGTCAAGTATGGTACAGTATTTATGCTATTATATATCCGTGAGGTGGAATATATGGACAGTCTTGAAAACAAAAAACTCGCTCTTTTGCGTATATATCAAATCTTATATAAATACAGCGATTGCGATCATCCGCTGAAGCAGGAGGATCTTATACGCCTGCTCGACAACGAGTACGGCATACCGCTCGAACGCAAGGCGGTCGGCAGGAATCTCGCTCTGCTCAAGGACGCCGGCTTCGATATCGAATGGAACCGCGGCGGCAGCTGGCTTGCCGGGCGTGAATTCACGGACGCGGAGCTGCGCGTGCTGATAGACGGCGTTCTGTCGAGCAAGTATATATCGGAGCGGTACTCGAAGGATCTTATCAATAAGCTCTGCAATCTGTCAAACAAATATTTCAAATCGCACGTCAGGCATATCTACACCGTCGGCGATTGGGACAAGAGCGAAAATCAGCAGTTGTTCTATAATATCGAGCTGATAGACGACGCCATAGAGCGGGGAAATCAGATACGTTTTGATTATAATAAATACGGGATTGACAAAAAGATGCATAAAACGAAAACGCATCACGCAAGCCCGTATCAGCTCGTTCTTCATAATCAGCGTTATTATCTTATGGCGCTCGAGGACTACTGGAAAAATATCGCCTTCTTCCGCGTCGACCGCATCACGAATATGACTGTCACCGAAGAGAACGCCGTGCCGATCACAACGGTAGAAGGATACAGGGACGGTATAAACTATAAGGAGCTCGCCACGTCTTTGCCGTATATGTATTCCGACAAGCCCGCCTGGGTCGAATTCATTGCCGAGAATTATATAGCCGATCAGATAATCGACTGGTTCGGCAAAGATATAAGGATAGACAAAATAAACGAAAAACAGATCAAAGTCACCGTCAAAGTCAGCCCCGCTGCTATGGAGCATTGGGCGCTCCAGTACGCCGGTTACGTTACCGTAACCTCTCCCCAATCCCTTGTGGAATCGATAAAAACCCGCCTGCAAACGTCGGTGGAAAAATACAATCAAAGAAGTTAAAGTAATAAATGAACTTGAACTTGCAAAAGAAAAACAGATGCGATAAAAGATGGTATAAAGCTGGTTGTTGGAGAACAGTAAAATGATCGGTCCCTTTTTCTACGTTTATAAAACGCTTATCTGCAACGCTGTTCCGGTGAGCGAGGGGCGGAGGCAGGCGGATAAGATCGACAATTCTTTCGGGCACGACAGACTGTGGGATCAGAGGTGCGGTAAGCTCGGCGATTACATAAACTTCCCGAGAGGACGCGTCGTGTGGGACTGCACGAACAGCCGCGCGATAGTCTATATCGACAGATGCATCAACAAGCCCGAAGTGCTTGAAAAGATAAAAGAGGCGTTTTGCCTCACCGGTTACGTCGTCGAATACGACGATCACTACCGCTGCCGCAAATGCGTCGGCGATCTCTTCGCCGACTGACAAACAAATACAAATAACGACCGCGTTCGCGCGGTCTTTTTTGCTTCGGATTATACGGCAAAAAATACGTCTGCGATATATATTTGTGAAATAATTGTTAAATATCACGTTTTTTCACCCGGAATTCCGACGGTTCGGGGTATTATGAAAACGGAGATCAGGGTTGAAAATCAATACGAAAAATCCAAATCCGGGTAAATATCAAGCACGGGACAGCGTACCGTTTGCGGTACATTTAACGCGGTATACTGACAGCGTAAGAACAAGAAAAGATCACAACGCGGAGGTAAAAAATGTTGTTTTATAAGGTGACCGCTTTGATAACGGACAAAGAATGGATCAAAGAAAGCAAAGACAGAAATATCAGAGATGAATTTGCTGACCGTATAAAAGAAAAAAAAGATGAATTCAACGAACGTACAGGTGACGGAGTATACTGCTTCGTTTCGTATATTGACGGCGAAAAAATGATCTGCGGTATCGTTTCATCGGGATCTTTTGACGCTGACAAAATACCTGCCCTGTTCATTGAAGCCGTCGGCGCGAAAGCTGAAAGCGTAAATACCGACGAGATCACGTTTTCATCTGCGTATAAACTCATGGAAATATCCTGTCGTAATCATTATATCGAAGATGAAGACGATATAGTTGAACGGTACGGTCTTGAAAAAATCAACAAAAGACATTACTGCAGTCTGGAATACGATGAAAAGCTGATCGACGGAAATAAAGAAAAAAAGGCCGTGTACGACATGGCTGAAAGGTTCTTTGCGATCGATACTCTTACCCCGGAGCTCGACCGCATATATTCGGGCAGAATGAATGAAAAAGCTTACGGTCATCCCGTTCACTATCTCGTGGAAACCGATAATAACGAGGTGTGCGGCAAGCTTACGCGCACTCTGCTGCAGGCTCTTTACTGTAACGGCAGGCTGAGAAGCAAACGTTACTGCTGTGTTGATATAAAACCAAATAAGGATATATCGAGATTCATATACGACACGCTTTACAAAAGCTGCGCCGGCGGTACAATGGTCGTGAAGTATGCGGCAAACGACGATTCCGAAGACGACGAGTTCGCGAACAGCGAGCTTGAAGTGATATCTCTTATCTGCGAGACCGCGAAGAAATACCGCAACCAGACGCTTACCGTAATTTGCTTTCCACGAAACTGCGAAAAGATAAAATCAACGTTTTTCGAGTATCTCGGCGCCGTCAGTGTTATTGAGATAAAGGAAGACCTTGCAAACGCCGAAAGATCGCGCAGGTATCTGAAAATGCTTTGCAAAGATCAGTGCATGCGTGCCGACAAAGCGCTTCTCAACAAGATAGAAGACGGCAAAAAGTATCTGCCCGAAGAGCTTCGCAATATCTTCGACGTCTGGTACGATAAAAAAATGAAAACCTCCGTTTTTCCTCAGTATAAAAGCGTCGAGACCTGCCGCAAGGCCGCGACGAAAAAGCCCGAGCGCGGAAGCGCGTTTGACGAGCTGAGCGGAATGGTGGGGCTGCACGAGGCGAAATCCGTCATAGGCAAGGCGCTGAATTATTATAAAATACAGAAGATCTATAAAGACAAGGACATCAAGCAGGACAAGCCGGCGATGCACATGGTGTTCACCGGCAATCCCGGAACGGCGAAAACGACGGTCGCGCGCCTTTTCGCAAGAATAATGAAAGAAAACGGATTGCTTTCAAAAGGTCATCTTGTCGAAGTCGGGCGCGGCGATCTTGTCGGAAAATACGTCGGCTGGACGGCGCAGATCGTCATGGATAAGTTCAAAGCGGCGATGGGCGGCGTACTGTTCATAGACGAGGCTTATTCGCTTGCAGACGACCGCGGCGGATCATACGGCGACGAGGCGATAAACACGATAGTGCAGGAAATGGAGAACAGAAGGGAAGACCTCGTCGTGATCTTCGCCGGATATCCGAATGAAATGGAAACGTTTCTGAATAAGAATCCCGGTCTCCGTTCGCGTATCGCTTTTCACGTTCCGTTTGCGGATTACAGTTCCGAAGAACTCTGCGGCATAGCGCGTATCATCGGCAAATCGAAAGGCGTAACGCTTTCGGAAGCGGCGATCGTAAAGCTCTCGGCGGCTTTCGACTCGGCAAGAATTCAGCCCGATTTCGGCAACGGAAGATACGTCAGAAACGTCATAGAACTTTCAAAAATGAATCAGGCGAGCCGTATTTTGTCAATGGACCCGGACGATATGACGGAAGAAGCCCTGACCTCTATCGAGGACGTTGATATAGAGATCCCCGCAATGAACCGCGAAACCAAGCGGACTGTAGGTTTTGCATCATGATCGATACAAATAATAAGGAGCGGTATATACTTGATTGATTTATGAGAAAAGATATTGAAATACTCGTTTATCCGACGAGGATAATAAAGCGTGAAACGAAAGATCCTTTCGGGGATGACTGCGCGGCGATAGTCTGTACGTGCTGCATATCACGTATGGAAATATATAAGAATTTCAGGAACCGGCTGGTGATGGGTTTTGACAGTATTGAAGACAAAACGCATATTAACGCTTTCAAGCCTGAACACGCGGAGATGATAAAATCGTTTGTCGATAACCTTGATCCGCGGATAAAGAAACTGTATATACTTACCGACCGAGGTATATCGAGAGGGCAGGCGATCAAGGCGGCGCTTGTGCTGTATCAGTTCGGCAAAAACAGCGATCTGTATATATGGAGAAATCCGGAATACGATCCGAATACACTTGTTTTCAAACTTCTTTGCCGCTCCTTCGGGATAAGATTCGCCGATATAAAAACGCGAATAAGAAAACGTATCAAAATTCACGCGCTGCACAAAGCGGTCACAAAAAATAACAGGAATGTGAGATTATGAATACAGAAATAAATAATACTGAAGCAACAGAAGATCTTGTGATCAAAGACGGCGTGGTCGAAAAGATCTTCAATAACGGATCCGAGGTCGTTATTCCCGACGGCGTAAGAGAAATAGGTGAATACGCAGCTTACCTATGCAAGGAGATAAAAACGGTTATTATTCCTTACAGCGTTAAAAAAATAGGCGAATACGCTTTTTGCGGCTGCGAAGATCTCGAATACGCTTCAATTCCGAACAGTGTTGAATCGATAGGCTCAGGGATCCTTTTCGGGACCGCGCTTTATAACAATTTGCAGAATTGGGATCACGACGTTCTGTACGTTGATAATCACCTCGTTGATACGCGGAATACGGTATCCGGTATTTACGAAATAAAAAAAGGCACTTTAACTATAGCCGAAAGCGCTTTTATGGGGTGCAAACAATTGACCGGTATCGTTATTCCGGACGGCGTCAGGCGGATCGAGGCGTTTTCTTTCGACGGCTGTTCTTCTTTGCGCTCGGTAACGCTGCCCGACAGCATAGAATATATATCCGATTATGCGTTCGTACACTGTAAAGCGTTGAACCCTGAACCGTCCGTACAAAAGAAAGGATAACGCAAATATGACTTATGTAATATCCGACGTTCACGGATGCTATGGCAAATATATAAAAATGCTTGAATTGACAGAGCTGTCGGACAAAGATACGTTGTACGTGCTGGGAGACGTTATCGACCGCGGACCGGACGGGATAAAGATACTGCTCGATATGATGAAAAGAAAAAACGTGATCCCCATAATGGGAAATCACGAATCGATGGCGCTCGGACCTTTGCGCTTGCTTGCCTCATCAAGTCCGGACGAACTGACGGCAAAACAGCCCGGGACGTATTATGCGTGGATGTGCAACGGCGGAGAACCGACGGTGCTCGGCTTCACCGTGCTTTCCGAAAAAGAAAAAGCGGAGATCATAAACTACATAGACTCCTTTATGATCTACGCCTGCGTCAGCGCCGGCGGCAGAAGCTTTCATCTCTCGCATACGCTTCCGCCGTACGATCCGGTAATCGGCGTACACGACGCGTCTTATATCGATTTCATCTGGGGCGAGCCGGACTATGAGATAAAGTACGACGAAAACACGCTGTTCGTTACCGGTCATACGCCGACCGCCTTTATCGATCCCGGATACGAGGGCAGGATATGGCAAAAAAACAATCACATAGCGATCGATTGCGGCGCCGTCTTCGACAACGGCCGCCTCGGCTGTATCTGTCTTGATACTTTGGAGGAGTTTTACGTATAAGCCGTGAAAACACGAAACCTGCTCCGTATGATCTTTGACGCGGCGAAAAATGACAATTATTCTGATACGCAAGCGGCGATACAATAAAAAGCGGAGGATAATATGAAAATCAGTTATAAAAAAAGTTCGGTTGTCGATTATATTCTTGACTGCGTTTCGCTTCTTGTACTGTCTGTCGGAAACGTCGTTCTCTCTTTCTTTTTACTGAAAATATACGTTATCGGAGCAGAGAGACTTTGGTTTCTGCTTCCCGCTGTTTATTTTTTTCAGCTGCTTATGTTAGAGAAAACGGGCGTGCTGCACAGATACCGGCTTCCGGACGGACAGCTGTTTCAAAACAAATTCGGCAAAATAACGTTTGATATCTGCTGCTTTACAGTAATGCTTATAATACTTTCCGATATCTTCGCCTGTCTTCTTTCGCTGTAACGAAAAACGCCGCTGAAAACGCTCCGCCGGAGCGTTTTCTTAACGCCGGTTCAAGCCCTTCCGATGCGGTACGTCTTATTAAAGAAAAAAACGCCGTTTGGCGTCTTTTGCTTTGTGATTAATGAACGAAATTGCAAATCCTTTTGATGAAGCGTTTGTCTTGCGGCAAACATGAAGCATTCGCTTACGCGAATATGAAGCGGAAGCCTTACGGCTTCCATGAAGCGAAGCACGCGTTTTTCCTTTCCGTGTGCGCCAGCACGCTTCACGGGGCGTCAGCCCTGCTTCATTTTTCATGCGCCGAAGGCGTGCTTCATTGAAAAAACCTCGCTGTTGCGAGGTTTTTTCTGTGGTAAGACTTCAAATTGGATCGGGGGGGTGCTCAAAACCTATATTTTGCGGCTTGTGATTGTACGATTTGGATCGTATTTAAACTTTATCCGGATCGCTTTTACTTTGCTTCGATGTAATAGTATTTACTCAGCAAGTGTTTCTTGGGAGGCAGATACGGGCATTCTCCTTTTTCTCCGGAATAAAGGCGCGCTACGCCGCACCAATAAGATGATAAAACAGTTAAGTTCCCAAGCTTACAGATTTTGAAGACCTA
>JAEEGL010200338.1_pt1 | contig 16396 bp, 10 predicted proteins | sample 9134231 | NCBI WGS metagenome assembly JAEEGL01 (sample SAMN16246548, study PRJNA631951) | gut metagenome | biome: gut microbiome; feature: rumen; material: fiber-attached | host: Bos | place: Iran: Karaj | collected 2018-10
CCGTCGGAAAACAGGATAATGAAAAAAAGGACGACGAGAAACCTGAAGCGGTACCGGAGGAACAGACTGAAACACAGCCTGAGGAACCGGCAGAGCCGGTTGTGAAGCCGGTTGAAGTGCCTGTGCCGGAAGAAGAGCCAGAAACCCAAGCGCCAATTGAAGAGGACAAACCGGAGGAAAATATCCCGACTGATGAAGCCGGAGATGAAGAAGAAAAATCCGAGCCTTCCGTCGATATTTTTGAACCTGTCAGCATAGAGGAATATTCCGGCGGCGAAGAAAAGCCCGAAAAGACAGGCTACAGCTTCGGCGAACGCATTGTGCTGACGGAAGGTGAAATAAATCCTGTGGCGGAGCCTGATCTGCCTGAGAGTAAGCCTGAACCGGAGCCGGAATACATTCCGATATCACAGACTGACGTTTTGACGGAATACAGTGCAGATCAGCCTGATTCTTCGGAAGATGAAAAGGAAGAGCCTTCGCCAGTGGGAGAACGCATAGGTGTGCGTGAGGAATCCTTTGAACCGGTAAAGATAAAAATTGACAAGCTGAAGGACAGTGCCGCGGACGATTCCGCGGAAAAGCTGCGGCGCAAGAAGCTCAGTGACGAGGAAAAAGCTATCCGCACCGGCGTTATGGGAATGCTGCTCTATATAAATCAGAGCATAACTGATTCGGACCTCACAAATTCGGAGCTTTTCAGCGAATTCATGCGGATATATCCCGGGGCGCAGCCCAAGGAAACGGCGGCTATGGCACAGTTTGCCGCCAATACGCTCAGCGGAATAAACGCGAATACGAGGGCGAAGCTCTTTATGTTCGCAACAAAGGCAGAGCCTGCCGTCAAGCGCAGGCTTATGGATTTTGCGTTGGAGCGTTACAGCTACAAGCTGCGTGTTGCCGAGGACGAAGCGGCTTTCCGCGATTTCCTGCAGACGCTTTGCAACACACTCTTTGAGAAAGCGGGAGATTATGAATATTCCTCATATCTGCTTTCCAAGGGAATACTCAAGGAACCGCCTGAAAAGCGTGACGCGCACTACAAGCAGATTCCGTTTGAACGCGGTGTCGGTAAGGCGAATCTTTACGCCAACACGCGTTATCCATACTACCGCACGCTGGAACAGGTAGGATTTTCTCACCTTACATTTGAAGCCATACGCGACAGCCTCAAGATAGAACTGAGCGACAGCCATTATTATGAGGAACTGGAGGATCTTGTCTACCGCAAATGCGAGCCTACGCTAATGAAATTCGTGGTGATAGAAACTACGATGGGACTTCTTTATCTTGAACAGAGGACGCTTGCGGATTGGGGAGTGGACGAGGAGTTTGTATGGCGCGCTGCCGAGAACAATATGAAGAATGTGCAGTTCAGGGCTAAGTATTCATTCAGCACAGAGGACTGCAGCCCGTTCCGGTACATTCAGCACGATCTGGCGAGCTTTGTTCTTGCCATGCCGGAGAAGCTCAGTGAGCTTGCCGACGGACGCGATCTGATACTCACCGCGCCGTGCCGTGAGATTGTTTATATTGATTATTACGAGCTTCCGGCGATCAGGGAAATGTTAAGCTTCAGCGCTCATTACGACTGTACGATACAGCTTGGCGGGGATCAGTACGAGCATCCGTTCAGCCCCGACGTGTTTATATATCACGCCGACGATAATTCCCTTGAACGCGTCAATGACGAAACCTATATTCTTCTCGGAGATTCCGTTGCAAGGCGCGAGGTGCTGAAATCCGTGCTGCCGCAGGACATGAGGGTTGACATCGAGGCGATAGTCAAGCCAATGAACACCGATGAAATAGAAATTATCGGCGACGACACATATAATTTACAGGCTGCGGCGTTCACGATTCTTAGACTTTACTCTGAAATGAACGGCGACACAGACTACACGCTGCCGCAGAACGCTGTAATGGCTGTATTTGACGATCTTTTCATTTCATTTGACGCGATATACCCGCCGGTTCGCGGCAGGGAGCAGCCCGATCCCGTTCACCATATTGACGACTGCGCCCGAATGATGGTGCGCGGAGGCAAGACGGTATGCTGGCTGCTTGTGCAGGCGATACAGCAGCTCTGCGGCGACATCAATTATGAGACGCCGGCAAGCGCCAATATTCGTCAGACCGTGCTGCGCGAGATCTACGGCGACAACGCAAACGCCGTGTGGCTCAACTGCGCGACGGCAACCGAATTCCGCAGACGTTACGAAGCCACGCGGCGCTATCATGAGATTCCTGTTGCGAATCAGCACCTCACGATACTTGACGCGAAGGTAGAGGTCGCCATGCACGCGCTTGTGATGATTTTTCATCAGTTCGGGCAGCGTTACGCTCTCGGACAGGTTCGCAGACATCTCTATAAGATGATGCCGGATATAAAATTCTGCTATGAAATAAATCAGAGCGCATGGCTTCCCGCGCCCGGAGATGATATTGATGTGGACGTGCAGTCCATAGGAATGATATTCCGGGGATTTGACAACGCGACTCAGGAGAATATTCTCACCGGTCTGGCAAACGCAATAGGTGACCGCGAGCTTGCGGAAGGCGGCTGGGGACTGCTGTATTTTATAAAATTCGTGAAGTATGCCTATCTTGATCCATCGGATATGGTTGAGAGATATTTTATTTCCCGCAGCAGACTGATACCGTCGCAGAATATTCTGAAGCAGCTTTACTACAAGGATCTGAATAACGAATTCATCAAGCACATGCGTAAATCGGTCAAGCAGATGCTCTCCGACTACGGCGACAGTTTCGAGGTAATACGCAACACGCCGGTAAGAGGCGGGGACGAGGAGAAGAATACCGGAGTCGAGGACTTTGAGAATGTGCTGAATTTCGCCCGTGAGATAGAGGAGAAGATGAGCGCGCCCGACGAGGGAGAAATGATTAACATTCAGGGCAACCGTCCGATGGCGACGACCAAGCCGGATATCCAGCTCAGACAGGTGGAGAACGGGTTCCTTGAGAAGCGGCTGAATTTTGTGCTTGAACCGGTTGACGCGCGAATGGCGGATCAGCTTGTTGACGCGGCGCACTTTGTAACAAAGCTTTTCCATGTGCCGGAGATTGAATTCCGCGCAAACAACGATATCGAATGTGAGCTTCATTACGGAATTATCCGCAGCAAGAATCAGGTCATAGCGCTGAGGTCGCTTGCGTGGACGGTTGCACAGATAATGTACGAATCCGGTCGTGAACTGCGCGACGTTACCGAGCAGGATATTTACCGCGCAAATGACATTGTTGAGCAGTGCGACAGGAACAATTACAAGAAATCCGGAGCCTTTCCGACGATATGTTCGATGCCCGTAGACGAGGGAATGTATATTACGGCTTATCAGGAGTACATTTTCTTCGCGCAGGAGCTTATGCCTGAGGTAAAGCTTGCCAGTCTGTTTTCATTGCAGCAGGAGCTTGCCGATATTGCGCCTATGATGAAGGTCGTCTATGACATACTGAGGAATGAACGTCGTGACGGACCTCTTCAGCCTGGCACGGTGCTTGCGGACGCGCTTTGCGCGTGGAGCGCCTATTGCTTTGCTGCGGTTGACTCGTTTGAGGTTGTCGCCGGACCGTCTGCATACAGCTTTGCACAGATAAAAAGATAAAAAAATTATTCCCTTTTCCTTAAATCAGTTAGGAAAAGGGATTTTTTTTGCTTATTGTTTAAAAACCGTTAATTAACCGTTGAAAAATAAAGAATTTCAGATTATAATAACTATGACGGATTTAAAAATCTGCCGTTACGGAAGGCTGAGAAGAATGAGTGACATTAAAAAAAATGATATAACGTGTATAAAGAGCGCCGCGCTATGGTCAACGCTTTCATTTTTGATACCGGCAGCGGTCATGGCTGTGATAATGCTTTTAAACGGAATAGCACCGTTCGGCGACGGTACGCTGATAAACAGCGCGAACGCGTTGTGGTTCGACAGTTATTCCGGAATGTACGGTTCGATTGTATCGGGCGAGGGCGTATTCTATCATCTGAATGTCGGATTCGGAAGCTGTTTTTATCCGGAGTTTGCATCGGGTTTGTTTTCGCCGTTTATGTTTATCTCTTTTTTCTTCGGGCAGCGTTCGCTTGCGGCGGCTTATTCCGTTATAACAATAGTCAGGACTGGGGCTTCCGGTGCGTCGGCGTGGTACATGCTTCGCAAATGCACGGGACTTTCGGGCGCAATGAGCTTTGCGCTCTCCTGCGGATATTCGCTTTGCGGCTTTGCGGCTTTTGCGGCTTATTATCCTTCGGTCGCTGACGGTGCGGTATTCTTTCCGCTGCTTGTCACGGGGATTTACGTTTACGTTCAGGCGTCGCGCCCGCTCAGGCTTTTCATTTTCGGAGCGTTTTTTTTCCTGACGTGTTCAAGGCTTCTTTTGCTCGGAGTGATAATATCCTTTGCGATTTACGCGGCGTTCTATATCAGAAAAGGAAGCGCACGTCAGCGGGTCTATAAATTCGCGATGTTTTCCGCAACTCTGCTGTGTTCGGCAGCGACAAGCGCGTTTCTTGTCGTACCCGAATGGGCGGGAGCGGTTTATTATAAAAACGGAGTGTTTTCCGAGATAAGGACAAACGATATTCTGAGCGATATTTGCTTCGGAGGCTTCGGAACTTCGCCCTTCGGCGGAACGGGTCTTTGCATAGCCGGTCTGATAATTATAGGATTCGCTTCCTTTATGTTCAATAATAAAATAAGCGTGGGAGAGAAGATATCCTTAGCATGCGGAGCGGTCATATTAATATTCACCCATACGGTTCCGCCGCTTGCAAGGCTTTTTCTGGGCTTCGGCAATACCGACGGCGAATGGGTCACGGCGGGATTTATGCTTTCGCTTATTGCGCTGTACTGTGCTGCGCGTAATATTGAAGGGAGTGAAGGCATAGATTTGTACGGTATCGCTTTTCCCGCCGGAATATACGCACTGCTTGCCGTAGTTTCATTAGCGGTCAGAGGGAACGATATGTTTTCCGTATTAGCCGAGACGGGACTTGCTGTATTTACCTGTGCGTTTTTTGTACAGATATTTTTAAGCGGCAGGGCTGAGTCTATACGCGTTACGGCAATAACGGCGGCTGCGCTGACCGTTTTCGGAGCGATCCACTGCGCCGGAGCTGTGGGCGGGATAAAATCCGGCGTTACCGCGAGCGGACTGAGATATGTTGCCGAGAGCCGTATAAAAGCGCAGGAAGAGTTGGAAGAAAGCTATCGGAAAAAGAATGAAGAAGTGCCGCGATTTTACCGCATCCGAAGCACCGATGGAGCTTCGGAGAGCGTTGACATCAGAAAGAATCAGGTTGCGGGTTTCACTGAGTTTGCCGAAAGACTTGGCATAATGAGAAATTCTGAATACGGCGGCGCGGATAATTTCACTGAATTTACCGATGTGCTTTTTGGCATAGCAAATACGGATTACGGATATTACACAAAGGAAGCCGCCAAAAGCAAGATTTGCTCGCCTGCGTACCTCATAGGCAATTGGGACAATGTTGTTCCGGAAGGAATGAACGCGCTGGAGCTTCAGAATTATCTTGGCAGAAAATGGTTCGGCGCGAAGCTATTTGAAGATGTTGAGCCTGTGGAACACACGACGGAGCTTTCGTCAAAGAGCGAGCGGTACAAGTGGACATTCGGCAATGAAACGACTGTTGTTGACAAATATGTGTTTGAATTGCCTGACAAGGCTCATCTGTATATGCTTGTGACGGATATGGACTATTCATATGCCGTCGGCAGCGACAGCCGTAGCAATTGGCAAAAGGCGTGCGCGGGAGGCATATTCTGCGTGAATGAAACTGGGAAAGATAAGAATATCACACTGTATCTTTCCGCCGACATTTCACAGGGAGCGCCGAAGCCGGTATTCATGGCATATCGCGGTAATCTTGACGATGTGGTAAAGAATGAGTGCGCGGATTATATATCCTACAGGGGCAGCACAGTGAGATTTCTTTTTGACGCCAAAAGGGCGCAGCTTGCGCTGACGTCAATTCCGTATGAGAACGGCTGGGACATCACAATCAACGGCGAAAAGGTCGAGCCGGTGGAGCTTTGCGGAGGTCTGATAGCCTTAAAGATGGAGAAGGGAATAAATTCTGTTGTGATGACCTATACTCCGCCGTATTTCAAGATCAGCATGTGGATATCCGCGGTACTTCTTGCAGCGGGACTTTATCTCACATTCAAGGTAGAGCATGAAGCTGAACGCCGCCGCAAGGTGCGAATGGCATTCCGCGCCGTAGAGCTTAATATCAGCCGTATGACTGCTGATGAGCTTGACGACATTCCGGAGGAGAACGGCGAAAGCAATCCGGACAGCGAAATAGAATCAATAAGTAATTCAAGTGAAAAAACAAGTGAAAAAAACAGTGAAATAGCTGAAAGCGAGGAAAAAACGGATGAAAAAGTTTAAGGGAATAATATTTGATTTTAACGGTACATTATTTTTTGATACAGAACAGCATGAACAGGCATGGAGGGAATACGTTCGTGATCTTTGCGGAAGAGATATTACCGAGGACGAATTCCGCTATTCAATTCACGGCAGGACAAACGCGGACATTCTCAGGTATTTTCTTCACAACGGACTGACTGAGAGGGAAATCGAGCGTCATTCGGAGGCAAAGGAAGAGGTGTACCGCAGGCTTTGCATGAAGCAGTCGGATAAGCTGCATCTTGCCGACGGAGCATATGAGCTTCTTGACAAACTAAAGGCTGCCGGAGTTCGCATGGCGGTAGCCACATCGTCCGGACGCAGCAACACGCAGTTCTATATAAAGCGCTTCGATCTCTGGCGTTGGTTCAATCAGAATACGTTCATCTATAATGACGGTTCCATTGCAGGCAAGCCTGAACCTGACATATATCTTACCGCTGCGGAAATGATAGGTCTTGAGCCGTCGGAGTGCGTGATATTCGAGGATATGCCATCGGGAATTGAAGCGGCTGTCGCTGCTGGAGCGAGCAGGATAATAGCCGTTGCGTCGTCACTGAGCCACGAATTTCTTGCGTCAGTGGGAGGCGTTGACGAGGTTATTTCCGATTTCACCGACGAAAAATTCATAGACCGCCTTATGGAATCGGTAAGCAAATGATCCTTAGTTATACATTATCCGATTGATATAGAGGAATGAGAAAATTATGAGGGACGCTACGCTTTGTTACATTGAGCGGGACGGCAAATATCTTATGCTGCTTCGCAATAAAAAACAAAACGACCCTAATGAAGGCAAATGGATAGGAGTGGGAGGCAAGCTGGAGAAAGGCGAGACTCCTGAGGAATGCGCGAGACGTGAAATCATGGAGGAAACGGGGCTGAGGGCGACTTCACTTGTTCACTGGGGGGACGTATATTTTCATTCCGACGTGTGGGAATCGGAGATAATGCGGCTCTTTCTGGTTACGGAATTCGATGGGGAACTCTGCGAATGCGGCGAGGGCGAGCTTCACTGGAAGGACAAGGAAGAAATTTTCGACCTGAATTTATGGAACGGTGACAGGATATTTCTCAAATATCTGATAAACGGCAGACGCTTTGACCGTATGGAGCTTGTTTATTCCGGCGAACGTCTGCGGTCATGCATAGTTGACGGCAGGGAAGAGGAGCTTTTCGACGTTTACAATGAGGACGGAAGTCCGGCGGATTACGTCGTCTCACGCGATTACGCGCACTGGCGCGGACTGTGGCATACAACAGCGCATATCTGGATTGTCGGCAGGGAAGAGAACGGAGAGCCGTCGCTTCTGATTCAGCTCAGAGCGGCATGTAAGCGGCTCTATCCTTCACGCTGGGATATTTCTGTGGCAGGACACATTCCAGCGGGCGAGAACGCGGAGCAGGGCGCCGTCCGCGAGATAGGGGAGGAGCTTGGTCTGCGAGTCGGAACTGACGAGCTGAGGTATATCGGAACAATGAAAATGACCTATGACGACGATTATGACGAAGGATATCACGACCGCGAACACTGCCGGATATTTATTCTCCGCAGGGACGTGGATCTGTCGGCGCTGACGCTTCAGAAATCCGAAGTCGAAAGCGTGATGTGGGTAGGATATGACAGGCTTATGGAAGCGATAAAAAACGGCACTCTTCACCACTGTTTTGATATTGAAGAGCTTGAATATATACGCCCGTACATTTAATATCTGAAAGGAAACTCAGCGTTATATGAAATCTTCTTTTGCGAATGGTATGCTTGACGGCGTGCCGATAGCCCTCGGATATCTTTCCGTGTCCTTTGGATTCGGAATACTGGCGGTCCGGTCAGGTCTGACGTGTCTGAATTCAGTGATAATTTCCGCAGTCAATCTGACCTCTGCGGGGCAGGCGGCGGGTGTTGCGATAATTGCCGCCGGCGGTTCATATCTTGAGATGGCGTTGACGCAGCTTATAATAAATGTGAGATATGGACTGATGTCGATATCTCTTTCACAGAAGCTCGACGATACCTTCAATACCCCAAGACGTCTGCTTGTAGCCTATGGTATAACAGATGAGATATTTGCCGTCGCGTCGGCCCGGAAGGGACTTCTCACCGCACGTTATATGTACGGGCTTATTTCGATATCCACATTTGGCTGGTGTACCGGGACATTCCTCGGCGCGTCGGCAGGTCGGCTTCTTCCGGCTTCGCTGACCGACGCAATGGGAATCGTGCTGTACGCCATGTTTATAGCGATAGTAATTCCTCCGGCAAAAAAGAGCCGGGGAGTTCTTGTAGTATCGGCTACCGCGGCAATATGCGGCATGATATTCAGATATCTTCTGCCGTGGGTGACTGGCGGCTTTGCCATAATATTCAGCGCGATAATTGCCGCTGTCGCCGGCGCTCTGATTTTTCCCGTATCAGATAAAGATGAAGCGGAGGTTGTGTCTGAGTGAGTCTTGTGATTTATATAGCTGTGATGGCGGGAGTGACATATCTCATCAGAATGATCCCTTTCGCGGCGTTCCGTAAGCAGATAAAATCAGAATTCTTCCGCAGCTTTCTGTATTATGTGCCTTATGCCGTGCTGACGGCGATGACGGTTCCGGCGATATTTTATTCGACGGGGAGCATATTGACCGCGGCTGTGGGTACGGCTGTTGCTGTAATTCTCGCATATCTGGATATGCCGCTAATAGCAGTTGCGCTTGCGGCTTCGGCGGCTGCGCTTGCGGCGGGATTTTTTATATGAATGGCGGTATTTAGATAAAAATGTATAATGTTAATACAGCTATGAGGGCTTTAACAGCTATGAGCGGCGGAGTAGACAGCTCAGTAGCCGCGCTGCTTGCGACAGAACAGGGATACCGCACTGTCGGGGTCACAATGCGTCTGACCGACGGCGGCGACGGTGATATAAACGACGCGATGAGCGTTTGCGTACGGTTGGGAATTGAGCATTATGTCTTCGATATGCGTGAGGAATTCGACAGGGAAGTAATGAAGCGCTTTGCCGATACCTACATGGGTGGAGAAACGCCTAATCCCTGCATAATCTGTAATAAATACATAAAATTCGGAGCGTTGCTTGAAAGGGCGGGATCGCTTGGCTGCGATTATATTGTCACCGGACACTACGCGAAGGTGAAATATGATTCCGGTTCGGGAAGATGGCTTCTTGCAAAGGCGGCGGATTCTTCCAAGGATCAGAGCTACTTTCTTTATATGCTGAGTCAGGAGCAGCTTTCGCATATATTGCTGCCTGTTGGGGAACTTAGCAAGCCGGAGGTTCGGGAGCTTGCGGAGACAAATGGATTCGTTACCTCCCGCAAGCATGACAGTCAGGACATATGCTTTATACCGGACGGGGACTATGTGGGATTTCTTGAGCGTTACAGAGGAATTGCGTTTCCGTGCGGAAATTTTCTTGATCTCAGCGGAAACATCATAGGAAGTCACAAAGGGGCAATACGCTACACCATCGGACAGCGCAAGGGTCTCGGAATGGGCTTCAACAAGCCGATGTACGTTTGCCGCAAGGATATGAATGCCAATACCGTTACTTTGGGAGACAACGCTGATCTCTACAGTCGGCGTGTCACAGCCTGCGATGTGAATATGATCGGAACTTCACGAATTGACTGTCCGATAAGGGTCATGGCTAAGGTGCGTTATACCCAGCGTGAGGAACCGGCGGTTCTGGAACAGACCGGAGAGGATGAGATAACCCTTATATTTGACAATCCACAGCGTGCGGTCGCAGCGGGACAGGCGGTTGTCTGTTACGACGGAGACTGCGTTATCTGCGGAGGTAGAATAGTGCGCGGAGAGTGAAAGGGAAGAAATTATTTTTACAAAATCCCGCATTAAATTTTTACATATGAGGTATATTATAGACTGTAGTTTTTTTATAGACGAGAAGAGGTGTCGGTTTGATGCGGAAGAAGATGATTCGCGGTATTTCGCTGTTGCTGGCGGCGGCAATGCTGGCGGTAAGCCTTGCGTCATGCGGCGGAGAAGGTAAAAAAAACATTCCCAAGGTGACGTTCAGGATAATGTCGTGGAACGAGGATTTCCGCAGTCTGATGGAGAATTATTTTATTCCGAGGCATGCGGAGCTTATGGAAAATGTGAATTTAGAGTGGGTCACTGACGAAATAAACGGGTATCGTGAAAGAGTGTTTCAAAGACTTGAAAACGGCGAGCAGATAGATCTTTTCCTTGGCGACTGCGATACTGCGCCGTATTTTGCCGCGGCTCCTGACGTTGCCCCTCTTTCACAGATAGGAATAAATGAGAGCGAGCTTTCACGGCAGTACCGTTTTGCGAGGACGCTCGGCTCAGACGTTGACGGTATACAGAAAGGCTCGGCTTTTTCCGTGGAGCCTGGGATTCTGCTGTACCGTGAGGATTACGCGGAGCAGTACCTTGGTATAACACATCAGGAGGAAATGCAGGAGAAGCTTTCGTCGTGGGATTCGTTTGTGTCGGTTGCGCGGACGCTGAACGAACAGTCGGAGGGAAAGATAAAAATGCTGCCCAACAGCGCCGAGCTTTGGAAATCGGTTGAATGGGCAATGTGCGGGCTGTGGCTTTCGGATGGAAACTTATCCGTGTCGGACGAAACGCTGGGTCACTGGCTGGAAATATTCAAGGAGCTTGAATCTGCAAAGGCGTTTGCCGGAGTAAAATCGCTCGACGACGACTGGTACGGCGCGCTTGACAGCGGCGTATTCTGTTTTTATGCCGCGCCGTGGCTCTGCAGGGGCAATGCCTCCGGCAGAGCGGATATAACCACAATATTTTCATCGACAAGAAGAAGCGGAGCATCATTCGGAAAATTCCGGACGTCGCTTGCCCCTAACGGATTTGTTTATGGAGGCAACTGGCTGTACTGTCCGAAGAATTCAGCCAATAAGGACTTAGCAGCCGAGATAATCCGCGCATTTACATGCGACAGTGAATTCATGAAGCTGATAGCTCTTGCGGAGGTACTGTATGTAAACAACAGCGAGGTATGCGATGAGCTTGCGGCGAAGAAGATTCCCAATCCGCTTTTTGACGGGCTTGACGTTTTTTCGGTGTATAATCCGGCTGCGCGGGGACTTGAATTTTCAGCGCCTACAGTATACGACGCTTCGGTCAGCAAATTGCTGTATGACCAGACAAAGGCATACGGAAAGGGCGAAATAAAGCTCGACAAGGCTATCTGTGATTTCCGTCTGAATGTATGGATGAAATTCAGTGAAATAACCTCCGAACCTCAGAATAGCGGGGGTTGAATTTGATTCGAGTGTGACTAATCTGTTAAATTTTCATGTCAATCTACCGCTATGAGGTTACAGTGCATTAATAATCTTTGACAATTGGTAAATAGTGTGGTAAAATGTTGTTGATCCTTTAAATGGATTCTCAGACATTTTTGAATTATTGATATATTAAATAACAGTTCAGCGATTCAGCGATCAGGTTTAATACACTAAAGGAGAGATTTCAATGGAATTCAAAGGTCTTTGCCTGGGCTGCATGAATAACAAGGGCGACGCGATGCAGTGTCCGAAATGCGGCTATGTTGACGGCACACCCCAGGTTTTGCCTTACCTTGAACCGGGCACATTGCTTAAAGAAAAATATATTGTAGGCAAACATCTCAGGGCAAACGGTGAAGGCGTCACGTATATAGGTTTTGACGTCACCACAAACAAGAAGGTCACTGTCAGGGAATATCTGCCAAAGACATTGTGTTCAAGAGTCAAGGACGACGACAATATAATAATAGCTTCCGGCAACAAGCTGGTGTATCAGGATTATCTTCAGGACTTCATGGAGATAGGCAGGGCGCTCGTGAAGCTGTCAAGTCTGCCGTCAACCGTTCCGGTAATAGATATGTTCGAGGCTAATAAAACAGCCTATATCGTTTATGAATTTGTGGACGGCAAGCCGCTCGATGAAATAGTGAAGCGTGCGCGCCGGTTCACATGGGAAGAAGCCAGACCGCTTTTCCTTCCGCTCATATCCACCGTCAATTCCGCGCATTCAATAGGGCTTGTGCATTTTGGAATTTCGCCGGAAAACATCATCATGACCAGAAGCGGCACGCTCAAGCTTCAGGGCTTCGGAAGTCCAGACGCGCACCTTGCCGAAACGGAGCTTACGCCGGAATTCTATGAGGGCTTCAGCGCAATAGAGCAGTATTCGCTCGAGAGGAAAAAGGGCAAGTGGACGGACGTTTACGCAATGTGCGCCGTACTGTTCTATGTTCTGACAGGCAAGAGACCGCCCGACGCGGTGTCGCGCTCGTATGAACCGAGGCTGAATATGCCCGCCGACGTTGCACAGAATATTCCGACCCATGTTGTAACGGCTCTTGCCGGCGGTTTGCAGGTGAATATTGAGAGCCGCACTCATTCAATGGAGGAGCTGAAAAATCAACTTACCAATCCGGTTCCGCGTAGACCTGAGCCAAAGCCGGTTCCTGCCGCTGCTCCTGCCGCTCAGGATTACGGAGACAGGTATGTGGACGAACCCTCCTATAATGAATCTTCTTCGCGCCAGCCGATGCCCGCGGCTTCCGCTCAGATAAACCGCGCACACGATTACGTTCCGGAGGACGAGCCGGAGATATCGCCATACAAATACGGGATTATTTCGGGACTCATAGGATTTGTCGTTCTTGGCGTCATCGCGCTGATATGCCTGAATCTGATTGTAATTCCCATGATGAACAAAAACAAGCAGAATGAAGAGGACGAAACGTCGTCATCGTATGTTTCCTCGGAAGAGGACAGCACCGGCTCCGAGCCGACAGTACTCTACAGGGTTCCTAACCTCGTGAATAAAAAATGGAGCAACGTTGACGGAAATGAGAAGTACAGCAATTTCTATATCCGTCTCAAAGAAGAGGTTTACGATGAGAATTACGAGGAAGGCAGAATTATTTCCCAGACGGTAGAAGCAGGTTCCACCGTTCCGCAGAATACTCCTATAGGTGTAGTGGTGAGCAAAGGCTCCAAAATGCGTACTGTTCCGGACATAATAGGCAAGACGGTCTCAGAGGCGTCAAAGGAACTGGAAAGCGCAGGTCTTACGCTTGGCGATCAGGCTGAGGAATACAGCGACGATGTGGAAAGCGGAAAGATAATCCGTCTAAACGGCATAGAACCAGGCAAGAAGATACAGGCGGGCAGCATGATTAACGTTGTGGTCAGCCTTGGTCCTGAAGAATAATTATAACAACATTCAAAAAAACGGCACATCGGATTTTTCAGACCCGATGTGCCGTTCGTTTTTTTATGATTGTGAAAAGGAAATATAAGCGTCAGGCTTCAATGTAAAGAATTCCGAGAGTATTCGGACCGCAATGGCTGTAGACAGTGCAGCCTGCTCTTGTTTCCAGAACCTCGTCAAACATTCCAGAAGCGCGCACCTGTTTGAGCGCCGCATCGACGGCAGCTCTGTTTTCAAATGTATGCGTGATGAATACTCTTCTGCGTACTACATTCGGAGTGGAATCGAGCCTGTCTTTAATATACTGCGGAACAACCTTGTCGATATTGCCGCGGTATTTTTTGCCGACTGACATTTTTCCGTCAATGACCTCAATGCAGGGCTTGAGTTTAAGAATATTTGCGCCGAGCGCGGCGACTCCTGAGCATCGTCCGCCTTTCCAGAGAAATTCGAGAGTATCTATCACAAAGCTTGTGCGTACCTTTGGAACGACTGCGGCGACCTTTTCGGCAATTTCAGGGGCGGACATACCGCTTTCGATCATATCCGCTGCGGCGAGAACGATAAGAAGTATTCCGGTTGAAAGGTTAGCCGATTCGATCACGTAAACATTGTCGAAGCTTTCAGCGGCAATTTTCGCGTTGGCGAACGCCGATGAAAAATCGCTGCTTATGGTAAAGAACAGCACGTCATACTCGTCGGCGGGCCACTGTCTGAAAAGCTCCTCATATTCATTAGGCGGCGCGGCAGCGGTCTTGGAGACATTGCCTGTTTCCCTGTAATATTTCAGAATATCGTCAGTGCAGATATCCACACCGTCCTGAAAGCTTTTTTCTCCGAGATTTACGACAAAGGGATGTATTTCGATATCGTATTTCTTCGCAAGTTCTGGGGAAATATCGCAGGTGGAATCAGCGATAATTTTGATTTTTTTGGACATTTCAAATCACCTTGAAAATAATAAATTATACAAACCAGCAGCCGTATACTACGCTTCCAACGCAGAAAGCTAAACAAACAATAACGGTGAGCAGGTAAAGAATCTGTGAAACGAAGCTGAGTTTCTTTTTCATGCTGAGAACCTTAATGCCGTGACAAAGCATAATCACGCCGATGGCGAGAATTATCGGAACAACGCGGAAATCCATTGTTGAAGCGCTTGTCGAGCCGAGATTCTGGAGGATATAGTAACCCACAGCGCAGCCTGTCATGGCGATAAGAGTCCAGACATTGACCTTCTTTTTAGCGTCGATTCTCGCTATCATGTTGCCGAAGACAGTAAGACCAGAGATCGCAGCGCATGCAAATGCAATGGCGATAAACGCCTGCAGAACCACAAATTCAAGCTCGATATCGTTAGCGGTTAGATTCCCGAAAACCGACGACTTGACAAGATAAATCCACGCATTCTTATCCTGAGGGTCAACAAACACTTCGAGAAGCTCGTTAAGCTCAAATGAGAAGAACTTCGACTTGAAATCTAAAGATCCGCTGGTATTGCCGAGCAGCTTCATCAGACCCGTGTCACTGCCTTTGAGCATATTTCTCAGAGGATACGCAAAGCAGAGGACAGTCCACGCGCCCACGCCGCAAAGAGTCTGAATGATGGAGGAGATTGTATTAGCGGCATTCTTGCGTTTAAACACGCGGACAAGATTGATAATAACCAAGGTTGCGATGACCGGAGTGAATATAAGCGCTGACATATTCAGCATAGTGGCTATGCCGAACGAAACGCTCATAAACACAAAGTCAAAGCCGTCGGTGAAGTTGTTCCATCTTGTAAGGAACATGATTCCAAGACACATAGCGGCAAACATAGGCAGGAGCGGACTGATTTCGCCGCCGAGTCTGATAAGACCTGGGTGGAGGGCTATTATGCCCGTGCCGATATAAACGGCTGTATCGTTTATCTCAAGTTCGCAGAGAATGTAATATACGGCAATTGCAGCCACAATTCCCATGAATTCAGTTGCCGCCCTGACAATATCTAAGGAATAGGCGGCGGTAAATTCGGTGAGAGCCATTGTGTTGTAAATAAAAGCAGCAACAATGTAGTAGAGTGGCTGGAATGCTTCAGGCAGCGTCAGATTTTCCTGCACAGAGCAAAAGGTGTCATAATCAGGACCGGACATGGTTGTGCCGGAGGTGGTTATGATGTAATATAGTCTCAGGACTATTGAAATAAGAAGAATAACGTAAATTGTTTTGCGTTCGCTGTCTGTTTTTTTCCATTTGGAATAGATAAGACCGCCAAGCAGCCCAACGATTATCACAGCGTCGAATACTTTCAGCGGCAGTTCGCCAAAGAAGCTGTAAAAAACATTAAAAAACAAAAATCCGGCAGCTGTGAACATAGCCATCCATAGATATGACCAGTTGTCGATACGATTGTCCTCGCGAAGCTTTTTTTTCGCCTTAGACATAAAAGAATCACCCTCTGATAATAATAATTACGTCAACAGTCGAATAAACTGATTAACGCTATAATTTTAACATAATTTATATAAAAATTCAATATATTTTTAAAAAAATATATCAGATTATGCAAGTGGATTTTCTTTTTTTGCCTGAAATAGTTTTCGTTCATTCAATAGCCTTATAATACAGTAATTATGATATTGCAAAACGCCGTTTCGGGGTATCTTAAAAATATCCCGGAACGGCGTTTTTTATTCAGATGTGTTTTTAATACAGAATCAGTCAAGTATGTAGACCTTTACC
>JAEEGL010445001.1_pt1 | contig 16396 bp, 6 predicted proteins | sample 9134231 | NCBI WGS metagenome assembly JAEEGL01 (sample SAMN16246548, study PRJNA631951) | gut metagenome | biome: gut microbiome; feature: rumen; material: fiber-attached | host: Bos | place: Iran: Karaj | collected 2018-10
GGTGTCCATAGGCGACACCGAAGACGTGTTGGAAATGAGGTGGATATACTGCTGCAGGGTGTTGAAACCGGCCTTGAAAGACAGGTTCTCCCTGGGGGAATATTTGGCCGAAAGGCGGAATTCCGGGCCGATATAGAACTTGGAAGGCTGCAGGGCCAGGAAGGAGGACAGGCGGATGCCGCCGTCCAGCGAGAACTGGTCCGAGATGGCCCAGTTGTCGGAAACGTACAGGGCGGGCTCGATGCCCAGGTCTTTGTTCAGCTGCTTGTTGGCCACCTGGGAGGATTCGCCGAAGGGTCGCAGGATGCCCGGATCCAGGAAATAACTCACCACGTCCAGGCCGCCATTAAGGGTATGATTGCCCAGCGTGTGCTGGACACCACCCTTCACAAACGCCTGGCGGATAATGGTCTGGAGGTCATAGGCCCCGCCTTCCCAGGAGTGGGCGCCCAGGGTGTTGGTGTAATGGTCGTAACCGGCGCTGATGCGGTAGCCGTTCCCCTCCGCGTCCTTGTGCCGGTAGCTGGCCGACGCATTGAAGTTGGTGTAGCGGAAGGTGGTGTCGCCGCTGAACGCGAAGCGGTCCGTGGCAAAATAACCGAACAGCTGGAGGGCGTCCTCGTCGGTGAAATGGTGCGTGAGACCCACGTTGGCGTCCGTGAAACCGGCGCTGCCGCCTGCGTAGGCGCTGTTGGCCGGCAGGAGCTTCAGGATCCAGTCGGAGTACGTGGTACGCGCCCCGGCGATAAAGCTGGTCTTGCTGCCCAGGGGCCCCTCAATATGGCCGCGGCTGGTCAGGAGGCCGATGCCCAGCGAACCCCGCACCCGGTTCCGGTCTCCCTCTTTGGTCTTGACGCTGAGTACGGAGGAGATGCGTCCGCCGTACTGCGCCGGGATGGAGCTCTTGTACAGTTCCACGCCGTCCACCAGGTCCGGGTTGAAGGAGGAAAACATCCCGAAGAGGTGGCTGGGGTTGTAGATGGTGTTGTCGTTGTACAGGATCAGGTTCTGATCGGCCGATCCGCCCCGGACGTTGAAGCCGCCGGAGGCCTCGCCCACGCTCTTGACGCCGGGCAGGGTGAGCACGGCCTTGATGATGTCGCCCTCGCCGAAGGCCGAAGGAATCTTCCCCGCCGTCTTCATGCTCACGCTTTCCACGCCCATGATGGTGTTGCGGTGCTGCTGCATGCTTTCGGCCGATATGATGGCGCCCTTCAGCAGGGTGATTTTTTCGCTCATCACGATGTCCAGCTCGCCGTCGGATTGCAGGATGATCTTCAGGGAGATGTCTTCCTTGGATTCGGCATTGAAATTCAGGCGGTTGTCACCCAGGGGAAGCTGGATGCTGTAGCGGCCGCGGGCATCGGAGCGCACGTAGGTGGAGGTGTTGTCGTCGAAAATGATCACCCCCGGCAGCGGAGCGCCGCTTTCGGCCTCGCGGATAAGTCCGTTCACCGTGGCCCGGTTGCCGTTGGCTCTCCCTTCCTGCCCCACCGTGTACACCTTGTTCTGGTAGGTGGCGGTGAGGGCGTTGTTTTCGTAGACCACCGTGGTGGTGTCCACCACTATCTTTTCCTGGAAATAGCCGTCCGGAAGGCCCATACCGCTGCGCACTTCCGGCTTGGCGGGAAGGTAGGCGGCCTGGCTGATTTCCTTGGGAACCCAGGCCACGTTTTCCCACTGCAGGGGGCTTTCCGCGGCGTTTGCGGGTTCCTTCAAAGCGCGCTGGAAGGCCCTGCGGCTCAGTTTTTTGAGCTGGCCTTCCTCCAGCGTATAATACTGGATGCGGCTGTAGAAGAAGTTCACCACCTGGTCGTCGAAATTGCCGTCCAGGTCGTACAGGATGGTTTGCTGCTGGGTGGGAACCGCCGTGCGGAAAAGCTTCTGCTTGAAGATGAGAAGGGGCTTCTTTCCGTCTTTCGCCAGCTCATAATACCCCTCTTGGGCCTGGGAATAACCCAGGTAGCGCAAGTTCAGGAAAGGCCGGGTCCCCATGGTGAACCACGCCAGCTGCTCCTTGGAGGGAATCACGCTGCCGGCGCCTGCGGAGGGCTGCACCTCCAGCTCCATGGTGTAGGCATCCAGGTTCAGGAGCACATCGTGGTACATTTTTCCGTTATACCACACACTCCCCCGCTGGAACGTGCGGGTATCCAGGTAATACGTGCCGTTGTAGCGGATGGAGTAGGGATTGGGAATCCTGCCCCGGTATAGCGTGGACAGCTCTCCCGCCTGCTGCTGGTAGTCCTGTCCCCGGCTTTCAGGAGCGGGGAGAAGGAAAAGCGCAAGCACGAAGGCCGGCAAGAAACACTTGAATCTCATAACCAAATCAAAATGAGCGGTAAAGATACAACTTTGTTTATAATAAACCAACGGAAGGGGTGTTTCTTGTAGGAGGGCACATAAAAAACGAGGCTATATTCTTTGGAATACTAAGAATATAGCCTCTTGACATTTATTCTAATCCTTCTTCTGCATAATAGAAATAAACAGTTAAAGACGCTATTCTGCCATCTGGTTTATTAACTTGTTATAATCGCTTTCTCTATTAGGAATCATCCATGTCCAATGATTCTTCTCTTCGGGTTTCACCGTGATGGCAAAATTCGCATGCCAGCTGCCACCTTTTGCGATAGAAGTACGGACCATTGTATCTCCCCAACGCTTGAAGTCGAACCAATCATGGCCCTCGCCCCATAGATGAAAACGACGATATAGTTTAACCTCTGCAAGCAGTTCGTCTCCTGTTTTTGTGCAGTCATACGCAGCGTCATAGGTCTTATTAATCTCGTTAAGAATCTGCTGTGCTCTGGCGTCATTATTGGTGTGGCAAGATGCTTCGGCTTCAATGAAAGACATTTCCGCCAGACGGAAGAGCGGGAAACAACCACCACCAGGCATAAAGGAAGCCTGGAACTTGTATTGCATATACATGAATACTTGGCTGGCTTCGTTCATCTTGGATGCATAATCGGCTTTGGCCCGTTTGTAGAGAGCAGAGGAGGACTTTGCGTTGCCATTGGTCTTGTTCAAGTTCTTGTCGTTGTACTCGGCTTCGGTGGGGATTAGGAACATTGTACGGCGCTCATCGCTCTCCGGAATTTGGTCAATCAGCTGTTTTGAAATGGCGAACGGGTAGTTTTTACAGCTGCCGGCAGAAGAGTTGGAGCCGATATAGGCAAAGAACGAATAATAGTAGAGGGTCTGATCCTCAGCCTCGTAGACGCTCCATATCCATTCGCTGTTCTCGGAGTTAAAACCGCTGTTCATATATTCATTCTTGGACATGTACTCATACCCTTTACTGGCCATTGCGGCGTATTTAGCTGCATTCGCCCAATCCTCGCGGGTGATGGCTGCGCGCGCATAGACGGCGTAGGCGACATCGATATCGGGAAGGAAGTTGTGTTCCGGGAATGAAGAGTATGCGGTATAGCGGGTTAAACCAGAGGAGGAAAAGAGCTGGATAGCCTCATCCAAGTCAGCATAGATTTGAGCATATATCTTTTGAACGGGAGACTTTGCCAAGTCACCGGTACTGCTGTCAAGACGGAGTGGCAGGCCATCGTTTTCTACCACGCCGTCACTCCAACGGCGGCAGTAAAACTGGACGAGCTGGAGATAACTGTAGGCGCGGTACACCAGGCCCTGAGCCTTGATGAACTGTCGTTCAGATTCCAGGCCGGTCGCCCCGTCAATTTTTTCGATAACGGCGTTGGCGTTGCCAATCAACTTATAGTAATAAAACCAGGGATAGATGAGATAGTTGCTGGTAGTTGATTCGTGCCAGTTGCTGTTAATGGTATTGGTCCAGCCGGTAAGATTGCATTTTTGGGCGTCGTTGCCCATAAAATTGTTGTACCAGTTTATTATGGTGCCTTCACCATTCATACCCTGGGTTCCCAAATACTGGGTGGTCATCATCTTAGCCAGGCCATTGATTGCCGTGCGCGCCATTTCTGTGGAGGCAAAGATGGTGGCTGGAGATTCCGAACTTTCCGGAGCGACCTCAAGGTATTCCTTTGTACAGGAGACAGAAATAAGGGCCGTAAAAGCAATTAAAGCGCTCAGTATGTTATTAATTTTCATATTCATGGCGATTCATGGGATTAAAAGCGAACATTGAGAGCAAGGGTCATCACACGCGGTGTGACGAGGTAATTGGATTGTACGCCGCTGCGAGATTGCTGCGGGTTTAAACCCTGACGTGCAGACCAGGTAACAAGGTTTTCAATATTGGCGCTAATAGAAACACCCTGGAGGCTTATCGGAGTCAGCCATTTCTTAGGCAGCTGATAAGTGAGAGACAAGTTCTTGAAAACAAGGTAATCTCCTGATATAAGCCAGCGGTTTGTCGTGCCGGCGTTGTTGTCGCTGCTGAGAGCAGTATTTATCTGCGGAATACCGTTTGGATTGATACGGTCTGCGGAAGTCTCCGACATGCCGGCGGGCGCTTCTTTCCATGCGTTGATGAGGTCTTCGTGCTTGCTGCTGGGATTACCGGAAAGGGACATCAAACCGGCATAAACATCATCATAAACCTGACCGCCAAGGCCATATGTGAACAGGGTGGAAAGCGTAAAGTTCTTCCAGCTGAGATTCAAGCCAAAACTACCAAAAGCCTTGGGAAGCGAGGACGTTCCGGTGAATTCACGGGCGCCATAGCTGGATGGTTTATACACATAGGGCTTGCCATTGATAATAACATAGTTATCTGCAGCCATCAGGGTGTTGGCGACGCCTTCTTCATTTGTGGCGGAACCAAAAAGAATATTACCGTTCTTGGTGTTATCATCCGTAATGTAGTACTTTTCGTCATTAAACTTGTACAGGGAGCGGCCTGTCATCTGGTCCACACCTTCGAAGACGTAGAGATAGTATTCATACCGATCATGGCCTTCCATAATCTTGTGTGTGCCGGAAATGATACCGTCTTTACGGTTGGCTTCAGGGAGCGTAATGACCCGGTTGCGGAGGAAAGAAACATTTCCCATAAAATTCAAACGGAAATCCCGAGCCCGGACTATATCAATATCGCCTTCAATTTCAACGCCATGATTAGAGATGGTTCCTAAGTTCTTGGCGACGGTTGATTCTGCCGAGCTTGTGCTTGTGGCACCGGCGGAAAGCGGATTATACACATCAAAAATCAAGTCGCGGTTGCGCTTGTCGAAATATTCAACGTTGAAATTGAGCCGATTAAACAGGCGGGATTCCAAACCAACACCCCAGGATGCGCTGGTCTCCCACTTGATGTCCGGAGACTCCAACTGGGATAACCAGAAGGCACCTCGGTTGGCGTTTTTACCAGAAGAGTAGAGAAGACGATCGGCATAATAGCCCGCAGAGGCATCGTTACCCACTTCACCGTAATCTGCGCGAAGTTTGAGGCTGTTTACCCAGGTGATATTCTGCATGAAGGGCTCTCTGGAAATCATCCAGTTGGCACCAATGGACCAGAAATTACCCCACTTTTTGCCTTCTGCGAAGCGGGAGGATCCGTCCCGGCGGAATGACGCTTCTACGTTGTACTTATCTTGGAAAGCATACCGGACGCGTCCGAGATAGCTTTCAGTGCGATAATAATCACCGTAAGAGTAAGTCTCCGTTATTTCGGTGAAATTTTTAAGGTAATTCTTACCAGGGAGGACCTCAGCGGTCTTATAGGCATACAAGTATTCACGATTCCAATAATAATTCTCATGACCGGCCAGAATATTGAGGTTGTGATCGCCGAACTGGTGTGTCCAGCGCAAGTGCTCTTGCAACTGCCAGTTCAGATAATTATACTCATAACGGGCGCCGCGGCCATTGTTCCCTTTACCATCGCCTATAACGGCGCTATTGTATGTCTTGTTCGCATCCGTGCGAGTGGACATATTGCCGGTTATCGTGAAAGTGAAGTCCTTGAGGAAATAGAACTCGGCCGTTGCCGTTGCATTCATTGTGTTGCGGAAAGAGACATCCTTGTTAAGTTCGTTTTCCCAGAGGACGTGGCGGTCGGCATATTGGTTTCGAGTTTGAACAGTAGCACCATCAGCGTTGATATAATCGCCGCCATCCCATTGCTTATTGCCATTCGCATCCAGAATATACTGGCCGTAGTTGGCGTTTTCGGGTTCGTTATAATGGAGGTGGGCCGGGTAGACCGGGGCAATTTGCCGTGCAAACATAAACAAGTTTGTATAGCTACTTGCGCCAGACTCATTACCGTTCGTGTTAGAATAGTTTTGATGGGTAACATTGATGTTTACACCGGCTTTAAACCATTTGACCGGACGGATGTTCGCATTGGCGCGAGCAGAGAAACGCTCGAAGCCGCTGTTCGTTACATAGCCGTTCTCATTCAAATAACCTGCCGAGAAGAAGTAGTCGCTTTTGTCGGTCGCTCCGCTTCCGCTCAGATTATACTCTTGGCGATAACCATTACGCAAGCCGAATTTATACCAATCCAAGTCGTCGGCGAAATTACTGCTAATCTGAGCGTCCGCAACCATAGTACCATCGTTATTGAAAAGTTGATCGGCAGGTTTGTCGAACACATTGATCCACACTTTATCAGATATCAGGTTAGCAGAAGTATAGGCGGCCGCATCTTCTGGAGTTAATCCATTGGCAATCTGTTCGTTTTTCATTCCCTCCCAGTACATTTCCATCCACTGTTTGGCGTTGGCCAGCTTGTACTCCGGAATACCGCGTTGATAAATACCCTGTTTTATGTCCAGATTCATTTGGAGGCGACCTTGAGTGCCCTTCTTGGTTGTGATGAGGATAACGCCGTTGGAAGCGCGGTTACCGTACAGGGCAGCCGATGCGGCGTCTTTCAGCACGGTGATAGACTCAATATCGGCCGGGTTCAAGTCGGAAATATTACCGCCAAAGGCAACACCATCCAGAATATAAAGGATGGACGAAGAGCCATTAATCGTTCCGACACCACGAATATAAATGTGCGGATCATTACCAGGGGAACCAATCGTGGAATTGACTTGAACACCGGACACCGTACCTTCCAGGGCAGAAGTAACGCTTGAAGTGGGACGGTTTTCCAGTTTTTCGGCGCTAACCGAGGAGATGGCGCCCGTGAGGGTGGAGCGCTTGGCGGCACCATAGGCGATGGTCACTACAGCCTCGTCCAGCAGTTCGCTGTCGGCTTCGAGAGCGACGTTCACGACGTTCTGCACGGGGACTTCGACGGTCATCATGCCGATGCAGGAGATTTCCAGGGTCTTGGCGTTATTGGGAACGCCAGGGAGAGTGAAATTACCATCCAAATCGGTTACAACACCGATGGAGGTTCCCTTCACGATGACAGAAGCGCCCACTGCGGGGGTCCCGTCTTCGGCAAGGGTAATCGTTCCCTTGACCGTACGGTTTTGTGCAAGGACAAGTTCCAAACAAAGAAGCAATCCAAGCAGGGACAATACTAGTTTTTTACCCATAGTTGGTTAAGTTTATAATTAGAATGTAATCCCGTAACCACTATGGGGATGAATATCAAGCGCTTGCGTTCATGCTAAACTTCTGATGGCACAACTTACGCACAACAAGGTGGGGCGGCGAAAAAAACTAGGGCCAGGCGAAAAGCTGCAACAGGCTTTCGTTTGCCATGTTGATTACATTCCAGTCCTTTTCAACATAGATGTCGGCCATTTTCAAGGAGCCGGAATGAGCCAGGCATTCGTCAATGGTGGTTTTATCCACCTTCGCACAACTTCGGGCCAGCGTAGCCCATGTGTGCCGGGCGGCGTAAAGAGTGAAATCCGCCACACCGTTCCGCTTTTGCCAGATGCGAAGCCAGCGGTTGATTTGGCTGTTAACGCGGTTTTTATCTTTATGAAGCAGATATAGGCGCAGCCATTTCCTATTCTGGGGATCAGCGATCCGGGCAAGGAAAGGGGATAGACAGTCCGGAACGACCACTCTCATTTCGGCACGATCCGCCCGACGGGATTGAGTTTTTTGCCGATAGTAACACCATGTCTTACCTTCAAAGGGACCGGCGGCAAATAAATCGGCCAGATTGGCACCCATCAAACCAAAAGAGACAACGAAGACATCCAGGGCCAGGCGCTCTGCGGGCTTGTCGGTTTGTTCGAGGATGATTCGCTGCATCAGGTCGAAGGACAGGCTGTTCTGTCCCTTGCTGTGTATAGGCTTAGATGCGTAGGCTACATGATTGAAAGGATTGCGCGGAATCAGTGTCCGGTCTTCATCCTCGTCGTTGTAAAACAATTGAGCAGCCCGGAACAGGGACCCCAGGCTTTTGACGTACCGGATAGAGGCTCCTCCTTTCTTTTTGGGTACGTTGGTGGGTTCCGCGTTTTTGCTGTAGGCACTTCCGTGAAATTTCTTTTCTGATTCCAAGTAAATGGAAAAATCGTGCACCATTTTAGACGTGATTCTGTTGATATCTATGCTATGATGGCCCAGGAAGCGGCCGAACGCATGGAGCGCCAGGGTATAATTATGGCGTGCGCCCGGTGTTTTTTTCAGAATCTGTGCTTCGCTCCAGGTAAAGAAGTCCAGGGCAAAGCACTCTTTCTGTGCGCTTGTCTGGATAACCTTAATAATATCGTCCACCTCCATGTTTAACAAATCGAAAGGAGAAAGGCACGCGAGTGCTTGCTGCATTTCTCCAATGAGGATATAACTGCGCGTCAACAGGGGGCCTTGTTTTAGTTTTAAGGTCCTGACTGTCAGGTCGGCAGACGACGCAAAAAGAGTCGTGGAAAGGAAACGGGATTTTCGCTTGAAAGTAATGCGTATTTTGACATTGTATGTACCATTTGGCCTTTTTTGCCTAGTCGGTATGGTTGGAGCAAAAGTAATTGTATTCATAAAGCTATTTTGTGCAAACAACATGCGCACAACATTGTTCGGAATACCGCCTCGACAGGAAATCGCGGTTCTGTGCATTCTGTATGCCGAGGCGGCTGGGATTTCGCCGATAAAGGCCGTTTTCCGTGCCACCTTGGCAGAAAAAACGATCTTCTGTGCATTCTACACGCCGAGGCGGCAACGACCGCCACAGAAACAGAGGCGGAAGCGAAGGCAAGGGGCAAGGAAAGGGGTCAAGACAATATTAAAATATTTATTAAGGTGGGAAAAAATCGGTTTTGGGGGCATTTTCTTTTTTTTTTGGAAATATTCGCGTATAATTGCAAACTGAAGAAATTTTACTTTTTGTTATTCTAATTATAAACTTGACCAACTATGGGTAAAAAACTAGTTTTGTCCCTGCTTGGATTGCTCCTTTGTCTGGGGCTTTCTTTTGCACAGCAGACCCGTACTGTCACTGGTAAAGTTACGCTCGCCGAAGACGGCTCTGCAGCCGTTGGTGCCGGCGTGGTAGTGAAAGGAACTACTATCGGTGTCATGACGGATGTCAATGGTAATTTCGTTTTGTCCGGCATTCCCGCCAGTGCCAAGACCCTGGAAATCTCCTGCATCGGCATGGTTACCGTAGAGGTGCCCATCCAGAATGTGGTGAATGTAGCTCTGGAGGCCGACAACGAACTGTTGGAAGAGGCCGTGGTCACCATCGCTTACGGTGCCGCCAAGCGCTCCACCCTCACGGGCGCCATCTCCTCGGTTAGCGCCGACAAGATTGCCAACCGTCCCACTTCTTCCGTAACCGCCGCCCTGGAAGGCGCCGTGACCGGTGTCCAGGTGAACAGCACCTATGGCAACCCCGGTTCCAGCCCGTCCATCATGATCCGTGGTAACGGTACCGTGAACGGTAGCTACAGCCCCCTGTACGTGATTGACGGTGTTCCTTTCGGCGGCAATATCGCCGACCTGAACCCCGCCGACATCGAGAGCATGACCGTGCTGAAGGATGCTGCATCGGCCGCCCTGTACGGTAACCGTGCTTCCAACGGTGTTATCCTCATCACCACCAAGAAGGGCACCGAAGGCCGCTTCTCCGTGACCGCCAGCATCAACGCGGGCGTTTATGAAAGAGGTATTCCCGAGTACGAGCTGGCCGATGCCCGCCAGTACATGGAAATTGCCTGGCAGGGTCTGAAGAACGACCGCCAGTATTACTATGGCGATACCGGCGCGGACGCCATCACCTATGCCAGCGAGAACCTCATCGCAGAACGCCTGTACATGAACATCTTCGACAAGGCCGATAACGCCCTGTTCCAGAATGGCAAGCTGGTTTCCGGTATCAACATCAAGAACGGCTACAAGGACGATATCAACTGGTTCGACCAGGCCATCCGTAAAGGCTTCCGTCAGGAGTACAACGTTTCCGCCAGCGGTGCCACCAATAAGAGCGACTACTACATGTCCGTAGGTTACCTGGATGAGAACGGTTACATGAAGACCTCCAAATTCGACCGTCTGTCCGGCCGCGCTGCCGTGAACATCCGTCCTACCACCTACATGAAGTTGGGCTTCAATGTGAACGTGACCCACCAGAACTTCAACAACACCTCCACAGGCTCCTCTTCCTATGTGAACCCTTGGATGTATTGCCGTAACATCGCCCCCATCTATCCGGTGCACCTGCACGACATCAACACCGGTGAATATATCCTGGACGCCAACGGCAACAAGCAGTACGATCCCGGTTCCTACATCGACGCCAATGGCCAGACGATCATCACCCGTAACCAGTACGCCGACCGTCACGTCATCTGGGAGAACGAGTTGAACGAGGACAAGAGCGTGCGCAACACCATGAACGCTATCGCTACGGCCGAATTCTACTTCCTGAAAGACTTCACCTTCACCATCACCGGTAACCTGGGCCTGCGCTCCGATACCGAACAGACCTACAACTCCGCTGTGATCGGTGACGGTAAGGGTAACAATGGTCGCGGCAGCCGCAACGAGTACAACTATAAGAACTACACCTTCCAGCAGCAACTGCGCTGGAGCCACCAGTTCGGCAGTCACAACGTGAACGTGCTCCTGGGCCATGAAAACTACGCCAACTTCTACGATTATCTCTACGGTTACAAGACCAACGAGGTATTCCCCGGTGTGAACCACCTGCGTAACTTCACGGAAATCACCAGCCTGTACAACTACGGCAACAACTACCGTACGGAATCCTATCTCTCCCGCGTGCGTTATAATTATATGGACAAGTACAACGTGGAAGCTTCCTTCCGTCGTGACGGTTCTTCCCGTTTTGCCACGAATGCCCGTTGGGGTAACTTCTGGAGCGTAGGTGCCAACTGGATGATCTCCAAGGAAGAATTCATGAAGAACGTCACTTGGGTGAACAGCCTCAAACTGCGCGCCGACTTCGGTGAAGTGGGTAACGACTCCGGTTCCGGTTACTACGGCTACCAGGCCCTCTACACCTCCGGTCAGAACGCCAACAAGGGTGCCTACTGGATTTCCCAGCTGCCCAACTACGACCTCAAGTGGGAGACCGGTCAGTCCTGGGGTGTGGGTATTGAATCCCGCCTGTTCAACCGCTTGAACTTCAACGTCGAATACTTCGACCGCCGCAACAAGGACCTGCTCTTCAACGTGATCCTGCCCATTACGGCCGGCGGTACTTCCACCAGTTCCTCCAACCCGTCCATCACCCAGAACATCGGTACCATGAGTAACCGCGGTGTGGAAATCGAGGCCGACTTTGACATCGTCCGCAGCCGCAACTGGCGTGTGAACATCTTCGCCAACGCCACCTTCCTGAAGAACCGCATCATCTCCCTGCCGGAGCAGAACCGCAAGGAAGGTATCATCGACGGCACCAAGCGCTTCGTGGAAGGCGGCGACCGTTACGCTTTCTGGCTGTATCAGTACGCCGGCGTGGACCAGCTCACCGGTCTGTCCCTGTATAAGTTCGACGACGAGCGTTTCTACATCACCTCCGACAACACCGCCGACGGTACTGTTCTCTATGGTACTAAGGAAGATGCCGAAGGCAACGCCCATACCCTGATGGCCGCTACCAACTACACCATCATCAACGGCCAGCCTTATGTGTGGAACCCCGGTTCCTATGGTAAGAAGGACTGGTCCGGCACCGCCACCCCCACCGCTTACGGTAGCTTCGGCCTGAACGTGAGCTGGAATGGCCTGAGCCTGAGCACCCTCTTCACTTACTCCCTGGGCTCCAAGGTGTATGACGGTATCTATGCCGGCAAGATGGGTATCAGCGCTACCCCCAGCAGCGCCCATGTGGATAACCTCAAGAGCTGGACGGAGGCTCCCGCCGGCATGACCGTGGACAGCCCCAACCGTATCGATCCCAACGGCGTTCCCATGCTGTACACCTTCAATACCTATAACATGGACGGCACGGATGTCTCCATCTCCAACAACGCCGGTACTTCCACCCGTTGGCTGGTTTCCGGCAACTACCTGGTGATCAAGAACATCACGCTCTCCTATGAGCTGCCTAAGAAACTCCTCAAGCCGCTGCAGATGCAGGGCCTGTCCGTCAATGTCACCTGCGAGAACCTGGCCACCTTCTCGGCCCGCAAGGGTTTGAACCCGCAGTATAACTTCAGTGGTACCACCAGCAGCAACGACTTCGTTACTGCCCGCGTGATCAGCGGTGGTCTTACGCTCCGCTTCTAACCCTTTAAAGAGATGAAAGTCATGAAAAATATCATCAGAATCTCCCTTATTCTTGCGGCCCTTTCCCTGGCAGCAGCCTGCTCCAAGGACTATATGGAAACCGCTCCCGAGAGCGCAGAATCTCCCGCTACCATTTTTGCCACCACCGACAACTGCAACCTGGCCATCAACGGAATGTGCAAGATGATGACCACCCAGTACTGGAGCCAGCAGGGTCTGAACGGTGAGGGCACCATCAAGACCTGGTACGGTAACTTTGGTAACGATCTGCAGCGCTGCAACCAGACCGGTTGGGCCGCCCTGTGGAACCACACCTACAACGAGCAGGTGAACTCCTCCTACCTCTGCTACCCCTGGTACTACTATTATAAGATCATCTCCAACGCCAACCAGGTAATCGAGAATGTGGATAACGCCGAAGGCACCGAAGGCGAACGCGCTTTCATCAAGGCCCAGGCCCTGGTATTCCGCGCCCACGCCTTCACCATGCTCATGCAGCTGTACGCCTACCGCTGGCAGGACAGCAACAACGGCTCTTCCAACGGTGTGGCCCTCCGCCTGAACAGCGATACCAACGAGGATGGTTCCTATGACATTCCGCTGAGCACCCAGGCCGAATGCTACGCCCAGATCTACAAAGACTGCGACGAAGCCATCAGCCTCTTCAAGTCCTGCGGCAAAGACCGTGACGCCGATGAGTTCTACAAACCCAACTTGAACGTGGCTTACGCCGTGAAGACCCGCGCCGCTCTGGTACGCGAAGACTGGGCTACCGCTGCAGCCTGCGCCCCCGAAGCCCGCAAGGGTCATCCCCTCATGAGCAAGTCCCAGTACATGGACGGTGGTTTCTCCGACGAGAACGACGAGTGGATCTGGGGTGTCTATGAGGCTGAAGACCAGACCATCTACTACTATTCCTTCTTTGCTTATCAGGCCAGTAACGCCAGCTCCTCCATGCAGCGTAACTACCCGCTGGCTATCAGCAAGGAACTCTACGACCAGATTCCCACCACGGATGCCCGCCGCAAGATGTGGCTGGAACCCACGGCGGCAGAAGCTGCCGAGCTCAACGCCGCCGGCCGTAGCACCAAGACGCTGTACAAGCGCGCCTTCGCCGAGTACGGTGACAAGCTGTACAGCACCAGCCTGGTATACCAGTACATGCAGTTCAAGTTCTTGGCCACCTTCATGCCGGGCGGCGGTAGCTTCAACATCTACCGCAGCGCCGAAATGTACCTGGCCGAGGCCGAAGCCAAGTGCCATCTGGGCCAGGATGCTTCCGCTCAGGCCCTCCTGAACGAGCTGAACAAGAACTTGGATCCCGGCTACACCTGCACCAAGACCGGCGCCGACCTTCTGAAGGAAGTGAAGCTCTATCGTCGTGTAGACCTCTGGGGTGAAGGCTTCGACTGGTACGACTACAAGCGCTGGAACGAGCCCATCGTCCGCAAGAACAAGGCCAACGGCGGCAACTTCAACGATGCCTTCGCCGTGACCATCAACGTGGAAGACGGCAACCGCTGGACCTGGAAGATCCCCAGAAACGAGACCGACTACAACAAGCTCATCAGCCTCGAGTAGTTTCCCGCTCCCTCTATCAAAGACGGCCTCCCGTAATCCGGGGGCCGTCTTCGTATGCGGGCGCGTGTTGCCGCCTCGGCACATAGAATGCGCAGAAGGCCGTTTTTCTGCCGAGGCGGCAAGGAAAACGGCCTTTGGCGGCGAAAACCCGGCCGCCTCGGCAAACAGAACGCACAGAACCGCGATTTCCTGCCGAGGCGGCAACGGGCTAAGCGAGCACCAGGCATCGTCGAATTTGATGTTGGGGAAGATGGAAATCGTAGGAAAGCGTGCGTGCAATCTTTTGCTTCTGGCTATCGGTGAGATGATAAACGGAAGTGGCTCCGTAGCTCCGTATAAGGTCGTTATCTATCAGTCGGCAGACATCCAGGTCCTGCAGGCGGGAGCGACTGAACAGGCGACCGCTCTCGTTCTTTAGCATTTGGGCAATAGAGTGTTCATCGGCGTGCTCGATATCGGCCAGGCTGATGGGCTTGCCGCTGTTGTCTTTCAACTGCTCCTGTATCCAACTATCGTCGGTGAGCCGGTTCATTTGAAACAGGTAGTTACGGGGAGAAACATAGTACTGTTCCGCACGGCGGATTTCCATGAAACTACTGCGTGCAAACACGCCCTTCTCCGTCATCTGGTATTGGTCCGGGAATTCCGCATAGCGGGGAAGGAAGGTGGCCATATAGGATCGGCTCATGGGAACGGGGAGGTCGGCCTGCAGGCCAATGTCCTGCGCAAACAACTCACGAACAGCACAATAGGGATATCCGAGAGCTGTTGCTGACGCGGCGTGATGCAAGCCCTGTCGGAGGATATAGTTCTCCAGCACCATCTGGTGAACAGGCCCGTCCACTTTGAGCAGAAAAGTGTACTTTTCCCCCAGGCGCCCTTTCCTGTCGTACTTGTGGTTGAAATAACGGGTGTATGACATTCTGAGATTTGACGCGTAGCGCATGGGACGTGCCGAAAAAACGTTCTGGTGCACATGCGTGGACATTTCTGCGTCGACAATGATTTCAGTGTCTTCCGCAAACCCCCGCAGCGCCATCAGGTTCACGAACATTCCGTGGTCTTCCTCATCACGGAACATTACTTCGTTGTGCGAGGTGAAGCAGATATGATACGATTCCTTCATATCGGCAAGGTATGCATCCCTGCCCGGGAATCCAAGCATCGTAAAAAAGATTGTGTTGTTTCAGGAGTTTTTTGTGTCTTTTTTACGATTTCCCTCCAAGCGTAGAATCTCCATTTTCTTCGTATATTTGCACTCTATGAGCGAATTCAAAACCAATAAGGCCGTCTTTGTGGGCGTCATCCTGGAAAAGGGCGGCGAACGCAAGGTGCAGGAATACCTGGACGAACTGGCTTTTCTGGCCGAAACCGCCGGTGCCATCCCGGACAAGATGTTCACCCAGCGGCTGGACCGGCCGGACAAGGCCACATATATCGGCCCGGGCAAACTGGACGAAATCAAGGAATACTGCCAGGAGAACGAGATTGAGTACGTGATCTTCGACGATGAACTCACGGGCATGCAGCAACGTAACATCGAAAAGGTGATTGCCTGCAGCGACGTCATTGACCGTACCAGTCTGATTCTGGAAATCTTTGCCCAGCGGGCCAAGACCTCCTATGCCAAGATGCAGGTGGAGCTGGCGCATTACAATTACATGCTCCCCCGCCTGGCCGGTATGTGGACGCACCTGGAGCGGCAGCGCGGTGGTATGGGTACGCGCGGCGGTATGGGTGAAACCCAGATCGAAATCGACCGCCGTATTGTGAAGCAGCGCATCTCCAAGCTCAAGGAAGACCTTAAGAAGGTGGATAAGCAAATGGCCACGCAAAGGGGCAACAGAGGCTCTCTGGTGCGTTTGGCCCTGGTGGGCTATACCAATGTGGGCAAAAGCACGTTGATGAACCTGCTGGCCAAGAGCGACGTTTTCGCAGAGAACAAGCTCTTCGCCACGCTGGACACCACGGTGCGCAAGGTGGTTATCGAGAACGTGCCCTTCCTGCTGTCAGACACTGTGGGCTTCATCCGCAAACTGCCTACCCAGCTGGTGGAAGCGTTCAAGAGCACCCTGGACGAGGTCCGCGAGGCCGATGTCCTGGTCCACGTGGTGGACATCTCCCACCCCGGCTTTGAGGAGCAGATGGAGGTGGTGGAGCGGACGCTCCGGGATATCGGCGCGGCCAACAAGCCCGTTTACGTGGTCTTCAACAAGGTGGACGCCTACACCTACGAACCCTACGACGAATTCTCCCTCAC
>JAEEGL010568639.1_pt1 | contig 16396 bp, 14 predicted proteins | sample 9134231 | NCBI WGS metagenome assembly JAEEGL01 (sample SAMN16246548, study PRJNA631951) | gut metagenome | biome: gut microbiome; feature: rumen; material: fiber-attached | host: Bos | place: Iran: Karaj | collected 2018-10
ATGTCGCCTCTCGTTTCGCGAGTTATACACACATCTGGGACGACGTTGAGGGCGGAGGATTCCAGCAGACAAGAACGCTCACCTATGCGGTCAGCGGAGGTCTTTTCGGACTGGGACTCGGCAACGGCGAACTGCGAAACGTATTTGCCGCTACGGAAGACCTTGTCTTCGGCGTTGTCAGCGAGGAATTCGGACTGATTATTGCGTTTGCAATTATGCTCACATATGTCGGGCTGCTCGCTTACACAATAAAAAACTCCAAATCGGTTCACTCGACCTTTTATTCGATTCTTTCCGTTTCGGCGGCGGCTCTTTTGTTGTTCCAGGCGGCTGTCAATGTCTTCGGCGTTTCGGATTTAATCCCGTTCACGGGCGTTACTCTGCCGTTTATCAGCCGCGGCGGTTCAAGTATTATGGGCTGCTGGATGCTTTTAAGCTTTATAAAGGCGGTCAGTTTCAAGGATAAGGGGGCGGCGAAATGAGAGCTATAGCCAACAGGGCAAAATTTCTTTATGCGCTCATAGGCGTTTTCCTTCTGGGGCTTAGTATTCTCGGCTACCGTTTCTTTACCAATGCTCAGAACTGGTCGGGGCAGAGATATAACAAGCATCTTTACGAAAGCGGAACGCTTGTAAGCGGCGGAAGAATTCTTGATAACGCGGGAATCGAGCTTGCAAGAAACGAAGACGGAGCCCGCCGTTTCAATGACGACAGGACAATCCGTATGGCAACTCTTCATACCATAGGCGACCTTGAGGGCTTTATTTCAACGGGCGTTCACACGCAGTACAAATCCGAACTTACGGGTTACAGCTTTGTTGACGGACTTTACAGCACTGTCGCCAACGGCAGCGGAAATGATATTACGCTTACAATAAACGCGGATTTGTGCGCAACCGCTTACAGAGCGCTTGACGGCAGAAAAGGCACTGTCGGAGTGTATAACTACAAAACAGGCGAGGTGCTTTGCAGCACAAGCTCGCCGTCATTTGACACGCGAAACAGACCGTCCGCAAAGGAAGTCGAAGAAAACGACAGCTACGAGGGCGTTTACATCGACCGTTTTGTATCCGGCGAATATGTTCCCGGCTCGATTTTCAAAATCGTCACCGCGGCGGCGGCAATAGACAACATACCCGATATTTACTCTCAGACTTTCACGTGCGAGGGTGAATACAATATCGGCGAAGGCATAGTAAAATGTAACGGTGTTCACGGTAAAATCAACTTTGAACAGGCGCTGAGTCACTCGTGTAACAGCGCATTTGCACAGATTGCGGAACAACTGGGAAAAGATAAATTACAGCAGGAGGCGGAAAAGCTCGGCTTTAACGACTTTTCGGCAGCGGGCGGAAACTATTTGAACTGCGCGGGCAGTAAAATCGACCTTTCGAAAGCAAAAAAGCTCGACTTAGGCTGGGCGGGCATAGGTCAGTACACAACTAAGGTTAATCCGTGCCGCTATCTTACCCTTGTCGGCGCAATAGCAAACGGCGGGGCGTCACCCAAGCCCTATGTGGTTGACAGTATAAAAACTGCATCGGGAATAACCGTTTTCAGGGCAAAGACAAAAATGAACGAAGAAATATTGTCGTCCGAAACCGCGTCTAAGCTTAAAAAAATGCTTCGTTTTGACGTCGAGGACGTTTATGGCGACTGGAGTTTTCCGAACCTCGAAATGTGCGGTAAAACCGGCACTGCCGAGGTCGGCGGGGATAAACGTCCACACGCGTGGTTCGTAGGTTTTTCGCAGAGGGACGATTTACCGCTGGCAATAGTTGTTATCATTGAAAACGGCGGCTCGGGAAGCGGTAATGCAATCCCCGTCGCAAACAGGGTTATGCAGGAAGCTCTGGAGCTTTATAAAGACTGATTTTTCATAAAAAGAACAGACCGAAAGAAAATCTCTTTCGGTCTGTTTTTTAATTCAAATTAAAACTTTTCCGCAAATTCCTTTAACTGTCCGTCACTGAATGCACCGTTGAGCATAAAGCCGTCGACTATTTCGCTGCCGGGTGCGCTCTCCTCAAGCTTTTTCGCGCTTTTTCCGAGTCCGCTGCCGCCGGAGGTTGCAAAAAGGACTATCTTTTTACTGGAAAAATCGTACGCCTCAAGGAATGAATTGATAACAGTCGGCGCGACATACCACCATACAGGGTAGCCGACAAAAATAACGTCATACTGTGAAATATCAATGTCGCCCGTGACTATTTCGGGGTGCTTTGCGCCGAGTTTCATTTCCTTTGTGCTTCTTGACAGAGGATTAAGATAATTCAAATCCGCCTTAGTATAAGGAACAACCGGTTTGATTTCGTATTCATCAAGTCCTGCCGCCTTCGCAAACAGCTTTGCCTTTTCGGCTGTGGTTCCCGTAGCGGAAAAGTAAGCAACCAGTTTTTTGCCCATATTATCACCTTTCAATTATAATAAATGACTTCTGATTTCCTCGCTTGACAGAGGTGAGATGTATGCGGGCGGTATATCAAATACGGTTTTTGCTCCGAAAACGCCTTCACCGTTAAGACGGAAAACAGCCCTTGCGAACGCAACGATTACCGAACCCGTAAACTCGGGATTCGAATCAAGTTTAAGACTGTACTCGATAACGTGATTTACTCCGTCGCTCGTTTCGCCCGAATAAATGACGCTGCCGCCGTGGGGAAGCGTACTGTGGTCACGTTTCATTTCCTCTTCGGATATAAAATGAACAACCGTATCATAATCCGCGAAGTAGTTCGGCATTGTCTTTATTTCATTCTCAATTCTTGCCTTGTCGGCACCGTCCTCGGCAACGACAAAGCATTCTCTTGTATGCTTCTGTCTTGTGGTAAGCTCGGGGTTTTCACCCTTTCTTACGCTTTCAAGCGCCTCGGGAACAGGAATTGTGTACTGTCTGCAGTCCTTAACTCCTTCAATTCTTCTTACCGCGTCGGAATGCCCCTGACTTACGCCTCTTCCCCAGAAGGTATAATCCCTGCCGTCGGGAAGAATTGAAGACGCATACAGACGGTTAAGCGAGAACATACCCGGGTCCCAGCCGCAGGAAATAATGCCTGTTTTTCCGCCTTTTTTTGCCGCGCCGTCAACATTTTTAAAATGCTCGGGCACTCTTGCGTGTGTGTCAAACGAGTCAATTACATTATAAAGAGAAGCGAATTTCGGCGTCATAACGGGCAAATCCGTTGCGCTGCCGCCGCAAATAATAAGAACGTCTATATTCTCATTACCTTTTTCAAGTTCATCGACGGTTTTTACTTCAACCCCCTCGGTGTTGATTTTAACCGTTTCCGGCGCTCTTCTTGTGTAAACAGCCGTAAGACACATATCGCTGTTCTTTTTGATTGCCGCCTCAACGCCTTTGCCGAGGTTGCCGTAACCTAAAATACCGATTCTGATACTCATGTTTTACTCCTCCTTGTTTTTTATTGATTAAACTTTATTGCTTTAATCAATTAAACAATATTATATATAATTGCATTTCGTTTTTCAATATCTTTAATTAAAATTTTTTGACTTGATTTTGTATATTTATTACATTGAAACATTAATTCGGTTTGTGATATTATTAAAGTTGAAAAAATCCGCAAAGGAGAATGAATTATGGCTGCAGCAACAAAAAAAACAGTTGAAATCAATACCGCGTGCGGTAAAATCCGCGGAATTGAAACCGAGGATTGTATCGAATACCGCGGCATAAAATACGCCGTTGCAGGCCGTTGGGAATACCCGACAGCAGTTGAAAAGTGGTCAGGCACATACGACGCGACCGAGTTCGGCGCATGCTGTTATCAGAAAAGGGCGTTTACCGACGACTCGGTCACAAATCCCTTTTATCACAAGGAATTCCGCAAGGGACTTGACTTCACTTACAGCGAGGACTGTCTTTTCCTGAATATATGGAAACCGAAAGACAGGGACAACTGCCCCGTACTTGTATATGTTCACGGCGGCTCATTTACAGGCGGCAGCGCCGATGAGGGCCATATAAGAGGTCACAAGCTCGCTAAGGACGGCATAATGGTAGTCGCTATGAACTACCGCCTCGGGCCGTACGGCTTCTGCTGTCATCCCGACCTTATGGGCAATGACGGAATCTGTGGGAATTACGGCCTTTACGACCAGGTTGTCGCGTTCAAGTGGATAAAGGACCACATTGCCGATTTCGGCGGAAACCCCGACAATATGACTCTTTCGGGCGAATCGGCAGGCGCTATGAGCGTTGACATTCAGCTTTCAAATCCCGACGTTCCCGAATTATTCAAGGGCGCTGTTATGATGAGCGGAATCGGCATGCAAAGATTCGCGCTCAAGCCCATTTCACCCGAAAAGGGCGGAAAAGAATTCTGGGATATAATAATCAATAAAGCGGGCGTAAAGGATATTGAAGAATTAAGACAGGCGGACGCCGAAGTTCTTTTCAATGCCTGGGAAGCGGCACAGAAAGAGGTCAAGCTCTCCATCCGCTACACCCTGCCCTCTTATGACGGATATATAGTCAGGCCCGAAAGGTTCAACATCGAATCATTCCCCGATATGCCGTATCTTCTTGGCATTACGACAAACGATATGTTCCCCGCTGTTCTTGAAAGGAACACGAAGAAATTTACAAAATACGTTTCAAGGCACAATAAAAACAAGTGCTTTGTCTATTGCTTCGGCAGAGCGCTCCCCGGCGACGACATAGGCGCATGGCACGCGTCGGATTTGCTTTATGCGTTCAAAACGCTCGATTTCAACTGGCGTGAATTCACAACCGTTGATTACGACATTTCAGACAAAATGTCGTCTGCCCTCGAGGCATTTGTTGAAAGACAGAATCCGAACTGCAACAAGCTTCCGCGCTGGGATTCGGGTCTTCAGGGCGTAATGTATTTCGACGAGGTTACAGGTCATAAAAAGCTTGATACAAAGCTGTTTATTAAAAACACTGTCAAGCATAACGGCCCGATTTAAAATTGCAAAAATTAACGGCTTCCTCTTTTTGAGGAAGCCGTTTTTATATTACTCTTTATTCTTCTTCGGCTTTGCCGAGGGTAGCTATCTGATTTTCGGCTCTCTTTTTTCTGAAAAGACTGACGATAAACGGCACGCAGCCGACAAAAACATAGAGATACAAAAGCCACAGATAACCGAAAAACCTGCGTCGGAATTCACGGAAACCGGGGTCAAAATACCTTGTCGGCATTTCCATTGCGGCATCCCAAACTGTGTATTCGGCAAGAGATTTCGGCGCCATATAAAGAAAAGCATAATTCACATAGTGCGCCGCAAAAGTCATTATAATCATTATAATAAGACTGATTATTCCGCCTCTTATTGTAAGCTTTCCGCTGAAAAGACGGTAGCAAAGAAGAGTCGCAAAAGCCATAACAAGTCCCGAAATCGCAGTAACATATCCGAAATGGCCTAAAAGAATTATACACGCCGCGCCGATAACCGAACCGATGAGTGCGCCGAGCACACCGAGAAACGACCTTTCTTTTTTATCGACAAGCTTAAGCTGTTTTGAACGTTCAACAGCCGATTTGTAACACTCGTCACAGACCATCATATATGCTCCGCCGATTTTGCGGGGAAAGGCGTCAATATCGTTATTGCATCCCGGGCAGGCGTTTTTATATCCGTTTGCCTTAAGGAACGCTGCGCCCGTTTTAAGAGAATCCATACAGTAACCTATGAACTTATCCTTGCCCGAGCACATGCAGACGGTTATTTCAATACCCTCCGCATTCGGCTTGCAGTCGCCTATGCCGTCAACGCCGTTTCTTATGTTGCGGCATTCCTCAGCCGTTACGCCCTCGCCCTCTTTTGAAGCGAAAAAGCTGATAAGCGGGGTAAACGGAGAAGTGCCGTTATTGCCGTTGATTATGACGTTAAACGAATCGAATTTACCGTATGCTATACCCTGCTTCGGTATGAAGGTAAGCCCTGCGGTAAGTGACAGTTCCTCATATATTGCCTGAACATTTTTGTTCATTTTCTCACCTCGTTAACTCGGCTATTATAACCTATAATCCGTAAAAAGTCCATAGTAGGATGTTGAAATTTATCCCCTTGTGGATTATAATATTTCAGTAATAATAACCGAGGTGTGAAAAATGAAATTCCGACACTTTTTTACAAAAACCGAAGAAAACCCTTTTTCCGTCGCCTACTCCGACGGAAAAGTCCGTATTACGCTTGATTTTATCGACGAAAAAATTCTCAGGGTAACGGTTGTTAACGGAAAAAACGATTTAACGGAAACCTATAACACGGTTGACGCCTTACCGCAATTCGCTCCTGAAAAGAAGGAAGAAAACACCTTTACAATGGGCGACATTACGGTCAGGGTTGACACGGATAATTTCATTCTGAGTTTTTATAAAAACGACGAAAAGCTTTTCTCGGACAGAAAACCTCTCGCCTATAATTTTGAAAACGAATTCGGAAACGGCGCTTTTCATTATGTCTCAAGGGAAAAGGGCGAAAAAATCTTCGGTCTCGGTGACAAGGGCGGTTCAATGAATAAAAACGGCAGGTCCTTTAAAATTGAGACTACCGACAGTATGGGCTATGACGCGGAAACCAGCGACCCGCTTTATAAGCACGTCCCGTTTTATATCTGCGAAAACTCTGTCGGCAGCTACGGTATATTTTATGACACCGCCGCCCGTTCTTATATGGATTTCGGCAGGGAACATAACAACTACTACGGATTATATAAGTATTTCAAAACCGAAGGTAACTGCCTTCGCTACTATGTTTTCTTCGGCACAAAACAGGAAATATTGCAGTCCTTCAGCCGTCTTACGGGCGGCAACGCTTTTCCGCCTAAATGGAGCTTTGACTATAACGCAAGCACAATGGCCTATACCGAAAGTGAAAATGCATACGAAAAAATGCTCGGATTCATTGAAAAGCTTAAGGAATACGACCTGTCATGTACGGGTTTCTATCTTTCATCGGGCTACACCTCAATCGGGAAGCAGCGTTGCGTTTTCAACTGGAATTATGACAAATTCCCCTCACCTGAGGAATTTGTAAGGGTATTCAAGGAAAACGGAATTGAAATAATCCCGAATATCAAGCCGGCGTTTCTTGAAAAGCACCCGATGTATGAAAATCTGAAAAACAGAGGTCTGTTTATAAAAAATCCCGACGGAACTCCGTTTGTAACTCAATTCTGGGACGGACTGGGCAGTTATCTTGATTTCACCAATCCCGAAGCGTTTGATTTCTGGAAAAACCAGGTTACAAAAAAGCTGCTCGATCTCGGAATTGAAAGCACCTGGAACGATAACAACGAATTTGACATCAAAGACTCAGACGCCCTCGCATTCAACGGCGAAAAGGCGTCGGCAATCTGTCCGACTCTTACATATTTAATGAACAAGGCGTCCTTCGAGGCGCAAACGGAAAAGCATCCCGACCTGCGTCCGTTTCTTTCGACAAGAAGCGGCGGCATCGGAGTAAAAAGATTTGCACAGACCTGGTCGGGCGATAATTTCACGTCGTTTCACGATTTGAAGTTCTGTCATAATATCGGGCTTACAATGTCGCTTTCGGGCTACTATTTTTACGGTCACGACCTTGGCGGATTTGCGGGCGAAATGCCTTCAAGGGAATTACTTCTCCGCTGGCTTCAGCTGGGCGTATTCGAGCCGAGGTTCACAATCCACTCCTGGAATGCGGACGGCAGCGCCACAATGCCCTGGAGCTACCCCGATATAATGCCTTCGGTAAGAAAAATCTTTGCCGAAAGAAAGCGTCTTATTCCCTATCTTTATAACTGCGCTTACGAGTCGGTTACAAAAGATTTGCCGATAAACGCGCCCGTTTACCTTTACTATGACGACAAAAAGCTCCCTGTTGATTCAGACGCATTTATGCTTGGAAGAAAAGTTCTTGTTTCGTGCATACTTGACGAGGGAAAGACCGAACAGACAGTTTATCTTCCCAAGGGTGACAACTGGTATCTCGGAAATAAAAAGTATTCGGGCGGCGAAAGCGTCAAACTTGAAATTCCGACAGACGGCGCAGTCCCGTTTTTTGTAAAAGCGGGTTGCGTTCTGCCGACTGACGAAGGCAAATACGGCTTTAAGAGCGAAGGAAAAACAGTTCTTACAATCTATCCTGTTGAAAACGGCGTCTTTGAGGATTTATTCTTTGACGATGACGGAAAGACCTATGAATATAAAAACGGAAACTGCATATTGCTCAGGATGAAAATCCTCTGTGATAACGAAACCGTAACAGTCAGTTTTAAAAATGAAGGCAAGATTGATTATTCACCTGAATTCAGACTCTGTGACGGCGACTGCAGAAAACTGATTATAAACTGCGAGGCATAATTCAAATGAAACAAACCGCGAAAATTATTTCAATACTTCTTGTCATAACGCTGCTTCTGAGCGGCTGCTCAATTGATTACGAAGGCATCCTTTCCCTCATCACGGGGAAATCCGTTTTTCAGATTGAGGACGGTCTGGCAGGCGACGGCATCATTGACGTAAAAATAGTAGACGATACTGTAATCGCACTGATGTCAGAGTATATCAGCGATGAAGAAAGCGATTATTATCTCTGTAAAATCAATGCAAAAAACGCAAAGCCGATAGCGTCCGTAAAGCTTGAAAACTGTCCTGTTGACTATCCGTTCGGGCTTGACACCGATAAAAACGGCGATATAGTTGTTTACGGCACTGTCAAGGAAGATGATGAAAAAGACGAGGTTGAGGAGTACAGCGTATGCTACTCGGCCGACACGCTTTTACAGAGCGGAGAAATAAAAAAGCGTACTCCGTCGCTTCCGTCGGTGGGAATCGAGCAGAATCGGATGGGCCTTTATATGAACTGGGACGAAACGGTTACGGGCAACGATTTTACCGATATACCGAATCAACCCATACGCGTTTTCTATCTTCGCAGCGCCCTTGATTCCGTTATTATTGCAAACGACCTCGACTTTTCAATCTTTTCAAGCTACGGCAATCTTGCGGCGGGACTCAACAGATTTGACATTGACGACGAGGACCAGACGCAGTCGATACTTGTTTATGACTTTGAAAACTCGGTGCTTGTAAACAGGCTTGACGTGGAAACGCCTGAGGATGAAAACCTGACAAACAATATCGTTTCCCTTTATCTCAATGAAAAATATATACTTTTTTCCGTGGAAACAGGTAATTTTGACACGGATGAATATGTTACAAAATACTACATCTGGCGTTACAGAATCAAACCGTTAAACGAGCCGTTTGAATCCGAGAAAAAAACTGTTAAACAGCTTGAGGAATCCAACAGGAAACTCTGCGAACAGATTAAAGAAAGCACTGGAATAAATGTATATATCAACAGCGATAAATTCGACTTTTACGGTGAGGATGAGGAGTTCTATCTGTACAGAAATGCAAACCCGCTTGATGTAAACATCCTTCTTACGCGCATAAAGGCATTCCTCGACTGCCTGCCCGAGGGCTTTGTAAAAGAAATGTATACGGATCTTGACATTTTTGAGCGTGACGGATTCGATATTTTTATCGGTGACAGTATCAAAGGCACATCGAGCGCCTACGCCTCGTCGTTTATGGACAACCTCACAATAGTTTTCAGTACCGGCGCGTCGGATTTCAGAACCGTCGCACACGAGTTTATGCACATTATGGACACAAGAATTGAAGATAAGCTCGGCACCGACGTTTCGTTCTTTGAGCTTTGGGAAAAATACAACCCCGACGGCTTTGAGTACGTGGGAATCAACAACGATAACCCGAGCTTTGAATATGAGGATTACGAGGACTGGTTTATTTCCTCATACGCCATGTCAACCGACGCCGAAGACAGAGCCGAGATATTCTCATACCTTTTCGTCGATTCATTTTCCGACGAAATCCCGCCTGAATGGTACACGGATAATAAACCCTTAAAGGAAAAGACGGATTATCTTATAAAAATGATAAGGGAGGCGTATCCGTCGCTGAAAAATGTCAAAACCGCTCAGTGGGAAAAAGCAGTTAAGGAAAATTAACCCCCCTCGGGGCTTGTTAAAAGCAAAATTGTTAAGTTATAATACCTCTGTAAATATTAATTACGGAGGTATTTTTTATGGCATGTTTTGTTGTTCCCGCTGTTGAGGCAGTTGCAGTTACCGCAGCTTATCTTGCAGCTAAAAAACATGAGCAGAAAATTACGGCTCCCAAGCTTTCCGAGGGCAGCGAAATCGGCGAAAAAGACGTTAAAATCACATGGTCAAAGCGTCTTAGCTGGCTTATGGCTCTTCTCTGGGGCGGCGTTCTTCTGCTTGCATTCGAGCATTTCTGGCACGGCGAGGTAGTTCCGTTCCCGCCCTTCCTGTCGGCTATGTCCTCACCTGAGGATACCGCCGAAATGCTTCACGAAATGGCAACGGTCGGCGTTTCGATGGCAGTTACAGTTACTGCTTTCTGGGGTGTAATGTGCGGCATTGCTCAGGCAAAGGTTAAAAAAATCAAATCTTCTCTTATAAAGGAGAACTGATTCATGACTTTGCTTATTACAATTATTGCGGCAATAATCGCCTCAATACTTTGGTATGTAAACGACAACCGAAAAACATATAAGCTCGGTCTGCTCTCCCTTATCTTCTGGGGCGCTTCGCTTATGTGGTTTATGGATTTCGTTTTTGAATATGCAGAGCTTAAGACGGAATATTTCTCACAGAGCTTTGCCGATATTCTTAACGATTCCCTTTTAGGCGTTACGGTTGTTGCAATAGGTCTTATCGCCTGGCTTGCAGTTCTTTGCATTAAAGACCCGAAAGGCGTTTTTAAAAAGAGTTTTGCAAACAAATAAGCTAAAAAGAAAAAACCGCCCTTTCAAAGGGCGGTTTTTTCTCTTTACTTTTTCCGGCTGATTTAGTACAATATACCCGATAAACCGGTAAAGGCGGGCGTCTTTTATGAGTGAAAACAAGAATAATGCCGTTCACAAGCACATACTTGAGGACGGCACTGTAATCGAGCACAGTCACGAACACAGCCATTCGCATACACATCAGAATACCAAAGCGGTTATAAACCGTCTTGCAAAAGCGATAGGCCATCTCGAAAAGGTTAAAAAAATGGTTGAAAACGGCGAGGACTGCAGTGACGTTCTTATACAGCTGTCTGCAGTACGTTCGGCAATTAACAACACGGGTAAAATCATTTTGCAGGACCATATCGAGCACTGCCTTGTCGATGCGGTTGAAAGCGGCGACACAGAGGCGATAAAGGAGCTCAACGAGGCAATTGAAAGATTTGTAAAATAACACAGTGTAAAAAATAAAGGACAGCAGATAATCCGCTGTCCTTTTTCTTTTATGATTCGCTGAAATCCACGTCAAGCACTATCTGAATATCAAAGCCGGGATATTTTTCCTCAAGGGCGCTCATAATCCAAGCGTAAACCTCACCCCTGTCGGGAGCGTCAAAACTGACTACAACGTCAAAACGGATTTTCTTCTTTTCCTCGTTGATATAAAAGCCGTGCAACTGAAGGGCATATTCATTAGCAAGAACAATCTCCTCCACTTCCCGCCTTGACTGAACGACTCTTTCATCCGTATTGTTAACCGAATAAACGCCGATTGCAGTAAGAATAACATTATGCTTTTCATAGACCTTATCGGTAATCTCCCTGAGCAGTTCGTCAAGTTCGTTTGCCGAATAGGTATCGGGTATTTCAATATGAAGCGAGCCGAGAAAAGTATCGGGGCCGTAATCATTGAGTACAAGGTCATAGACGCCCATAACGTTTTCAAACTCTCTGACGGTTTCCTTTATGCCCGTTGCCAAAGAGGAATCGGCTCTCTCGCCCAGAAGCGAGGAAATCCCCGCGCGAAGCATATCAACGCCCGATTTAATAATTATTGCAGAAATAACAGCGCCGAGATACGCCTCAACCGATATTCCGGTTTTCATATAGACAACCGCCGCGATAAAGGTAGTCGCGGAGATAATCGAGTCAAGCCGTGCGTCCTCGCCCGAATTTATAAGCGAGGCGGAATTGACCTTTTTACCGACTTTCTTTACATAGCCGCCGAGAATAATTTTCACAAAAACCGCGACGCCGACAACGACAAGAGTTATCCACGTGTATTCCGGCGCAGAAGGATGTATTATTTTTTTGACCGATTCAACAAGGGACGTTACGCCGGCGTAAAGAACGATTACGGAAATAATAATCGCCGTAAGGTACTCAACCCTGCCGTGACCGAAAGGATGCTTTCTGTCAGGCGCCTTGCCGGCAAGCTTTGTGCCGATTATCGTTATAACCGAAGACGCCATGTCCGAGGTGTTGTTAACCGCGTCAAGTACAATGGCTATTGAATTCGACATTATGCCGACAACCGCCTTGAACGAAGCAAGAAACAGGTTTGCAAGAATCCCTGTTATGCTTGTTCTGACAATTGTTCTTTTACGGTTTTTATCAACCGCCACGCCCTTTAATTCAGTTTCATCCATTTTTCTCACCGCCTGAAAAGCAATATTTACACTGTATCCGATTATAAACCTTTTGAAGCGCGATTACAATAAAAATTTCAACATGCCGTGCCGTTTATCATTTAATTGACTTGTATAAATAACTATGGTATAATTACCCTGTATGTTATATATAATATAATTTACAGAAAAATATATATGCGGAAGCAGGAGGAGATTATGTATTATCTCGACAATAACATCAAAACTCTTGACCGAATCTTTGACCAGCACAAGAGAGAAGGCTATCTTCGTCTTGACCTGAATGAAAACCCGGGCGGTCTGCCCCTTGAATTCATTAAAGAGGTCCTTGCAGACGTTGACCAGGAATTTGTTTCACAGTATCCCGAAACGCTTGAATTCACTGAAGTGCTGGCTGACTATCTCGGCACTGATATCACTCACCTTTGCCTTGTAAACGGCTCGTCTGAGGGTATCAGATATATCATTCAGGCATATTCCGCTCCCGGCGGAAAAATCGTCGGCGTCGTTCCGACATATGCTATGTTTGAGGTCTATTCAAAAATGTACGGCAGAAACTTTGTCCCCGTTGAATATACCGAGGACCTTAAGATGCCTATAGAGAATATTATCGCAAAGCTTGATCCCGAGGTTCAGCTTCTTATACTTCTTGCGCCTAACAATCCCGTGGGCAACGCCTATACCGATGAAGAGGTCGAAGAGCTTCTCAGGGTTGCCAAGGAAATGGAGATTACCGTTCTTATCGACGAGGCGTATCACTATTTCTGCCCGAAAACATATATTAAACACGCTCTTAATGACGAACACGTTTTCGTTACAAGAACCTTTTCAAAGCTGTTCTCGCTTGCAGGCGCGCGTCTTGGTTACGTTGCCGGCTGGCCGGAGGGCGTTGCAATGGTTCAGAAGCTTTGCACCCCTCATAACGTAAATGCTTTCGCAATGGCTTTTGCGAAGAAGATAATTCAGACAGACGGTATGATTGACCGCCTTGTCGCCCTTCATAAGGAAGGCCGCGACTATCTCATAAAGGCACTTGACGAAAACGGCTATCCGCATCACGGTGACGAAGGCAACTTCATTTTCATAAAGCCCAGAACAGACGCTGTCGCTCTTGTTGATAAAATGAAGAGTGAAAAGGGCATCCTTATAAAGCATTATTCGGGTATCGGTATGCTCGGGACATGCCTTCGCGTAACGACGGGCGAAAAACAGTATATGGAGCGCTTTATGAACGCTCTTCTTGAACTGGACAAATAAAAGGTGACCTTTATGGGCAATGACAATATTTCAGTTGTCAAAAGCATAGAAAAGGATATTCTTAAAAAGCTGCTTTCCGTCTGCGAGGAAAACAATCTAAGAATTTTCGCGGACGGCGGCACATTGCTCGGAGCGGTGCGTGAACAGCATTTTATTTCATATGACGATGATATAGATATGGCAATGCTCCGCGAGGACTATGACAAGCTGATGGAAATCGGCCCGTCCTGCTTTGAATATCCTTATTTTTTCCAATCGGCATACACCGATAAGGACTACTTCAGGCCGCATATTCAGATACGCCGTTCAGACACCTGCGGCGCTCTTGATTTTGAGCTTGACTACGTAAGGTTTAATCAGGGAATCTTTATTGACGTATTCCCGCTTGACGGCGTTCCGGACGATAATCTGTCAGGTAAAATACAATGGTTTGAAATCCGCTTCTGCAAAAGAATGATGAATATTCTTTACAGTCCGATTCCTTCGGAAAGCGCCGTAAAAGAGATTATAAGAAAAATCCTTAAACCGCTGGGGCGGTTGATAAAACGCGAGAGCTTTTACAGAAGATTTGAAAAAATCTGTAAAAAGTATTCGGACATCTCCGATACCGTTACGCTTCTCTCGTTCAATACCGGTTACAGGATGCGCCTTCTCGACAGAAGCTGGTTTAACAAAACCGTCTATCTTCCGTTTGACGAAATGACGGTCCCCTGTCCCGAAGAATACGAAAATGTTCTTGTTCGCAAATTCGGCGACTGGAAAACGCCCAGGGAAGGAACCATACACGGTGACATTATTTTTGACACCGAAAAAAGCTATACAGAAATGAAAAAGAAAAACGGGGTGTGAAAATGCTTAGTCGTTTGCGTAAAAAAATAAAATCGGTCTTTATTAACCGGTTCCTCAGACGCTTTATTCCGACCTACATTGCTCAGAGACGTACCGAATCCTACGTCAAAAAATATGTAGGCGGTCTTTTCAACAAACAGGAATATCTTTTCTGGCTGTCCGAGCATAAGGAAGGCGAATCCTTTACGGATACAAAGAAACGCGTATTTGCCACTATACCTCCTGCTGAGGGAATTCTCAGGGACATTCAGCTTCTTGCTTTGAGAATACTTTGCGAGTTTGACCAGATTTGTAAAGAGAATTCCATTAACTACTGGGTAATGGGCGGAACGATTATCGGCTCCGTGCGTCACAAGGGATTTATTCCGTGGGACGATGATGTTGACATCGGTATGATGCGCAAGGATTACGACAAGCTCAAGGAGGTCCTTAAGGACAGCAACAAGCTTGATATCCTTGAATTCTACAATTTCAACGGCTTATACAGAATTCCCAAGGTTGTTCTCAAGAATTCTGAAACAAAGCTTGCAATGGATATTATTCTTTTTGATTATACAAATTCTTCGGATTATGACATTCCCGAGGAAGCGACTCTTGAGGATAAGTACGATATTATCTGGGAAGTTCAGAAGAAATTCCGTCAGAAATATGTACGCAAACTCAAGTCAATGAAATTCCAGCACAGAGACGTCATCAGAACCGACCTTATAAGGAATGAGAAGAGATTCGCAAAGACAAGCGCGATTACTCAGAAATATATCGATATGTGCGGTTATGAGTATGATGACGGCGATTTCATTATCTGGGGTATTGACAACTTCACAAGCAAAGCGCCCGACAAGCGCCGTCTTTATACAAAGGAATCTGTTTTCCCGCTTACCGAGCTTGAATTTGAAGGCAAATTCTTCCCCGCCCCGAATGATTATATGGATATGATTACAAGAGAGGCGGGAGATATCTGGTCGTTCCCGAGAGATATCGGCAAGCCGAAGTTCTTCAGTGAAGCCCAGTTGGCGGCTGAATACGCAAAGAGCGAGGAAGCGATGAAATCTGTTTTTGACGAGGAGGACTGAGTTATGAATGTAACTGTTGTCGGCGCAGGCAATATGGGACTTGCAATGGTTGCCTATCTTGCCTTAAAGGGAAAGGATAACGTAACTCTTTATACGGGCAAACCCCTTCCCCAAACAATGACGCTTAAAGATGTTGAAAGAAACGTCCTTGAGAGTACGGGCAACTATAAGGTAACCTCGTCAAAGGAAGAAGCGTTTTCGGGAGCGGATATTATTTTCTGCACATACCCCGCTTTTTTAAGAATCAGATTTATTAACGAAATTTCCGATTATCTCAAACCCGGTCAGCGCATCGGCTTTGTGCCCGGCTACGGCGGAGCGGAATACGCCTGCATTAATCTTATTAAAAAGGGCGTAATCGTTTTCGGACTTCAGAGAGTTCCCTACGTTGCACGTCACGAAAACAACGAAAACGGAGTTACGGCGGGAATTCTTTCAAGAAAGAATTCGCTTTTCCTTGCCACAATTCCGTATAAATACACCGAAGAAACAGCCGAAATTGTCGGTTCCCTTCTTGATATTCCCTGCCACGCGCTTAAGGAGTATCTTTCGATAACCCTCGCTCCGTCAAACCCGCTTTTGCACATTACGGGTATGTACACGGCATTCAGGGATTACAAGGAAGGCGAAACCTATCCCGATGAAATTCCGTTCTACGAGCAGTGGACAGACGAAACAAGCGAAATACTTTTCAGGTATGACGAAGAGGTACAGGAAATCTGCAGACGTTTAAGTCCGCTTGACCTTACCGAC